>ERZ791919.11-NODE-11-length-273733-cov-10.409028_pt1 | contig 273733 bp, 285 predicted proteins | sample MGYA00510137_ERZ791919 | MGnify/ENA primary metagenome ERZ791919 (study PRJEB30046, sample SAMN00792059) | human gut metagenome | study: EMG produced TPA metagenomics assembly of the A metagenome-wide association study of gut microbiota in type 2... | reverse complement strand
TTTATGGGCGCTGCCCATACCCGCAATTTTTGAAAAAATTGAGTAAACTTTTTTGTTTTTGGGAGGATAATTTAGCGTTAGCTAAATTTCAATCCCCGACCGACACTCCGCTAAACCATAATTTACTACGACTTTTAATAAACGACAAAAAATAAAACCTCCGACAAAAGCCGAAGGTTTTAAAGTTTTAGTTATCAGTCGATTTCAACCATAATCTTTTCTTCGTAACGGATAGCTGCGCTGCGAGCGATTGTGCGGATAGCCTTGGCAATTCTGCCCTGCTTACCGATAATTCTGCCCATATCAGCCTCTGCTACAGAAATGTGATATACGATTGTGCCGTCCTCATTTGGTTCATCGGCAGTAACCTTTACAGCAGACGGATCATCAACAAGACCCTGTGCTATTACAGTAAGTAATTCCTGCATTTTGGTTTCCCTTTCGTGACTGATTATTCAATAATGCCGTTCTTCTTAAGAAGAGCCTTAACTGTATCAGTTGGCTGAGCACCGTTAGCAATCCACTTCTTAACAGCTTCTGCGTCAACATTGAACTCTGATGGCTTCTTAAGAATATCGTATGTGCCGATTTCTTCAATGAAACGACCGTTTCTTGGATATCTTGAATCTGCTACTACTACTCTGTAAAAAGGTGCTTTCTTTGAACCCATTCTTCTAAGTCTGATTTTAACTGCCATTTTCTTTACCTCCGTAAATGTTATAAATCTATATTCACCAAATTTTATTTGGTTGAATGTGTGTTAGTTTTTTGGAAGATTGCTCATAGGCATTCCGCCAAGACCCGGGAGCTTTTTCATTTTTCTTTTTTTACCGCCCTTAGTGCCTTTTGTTTTGTTTTTAAGTTGTTTCATCATCTTTTGCATTTGCTCAAGCTGTTTGATAAGTCTGTTGACTTCTTCAACACTTCTGCCTGAACCGGCTGCAATTCTTCTTTTTCTTGAAGGATTGAGCAGGGAAGGATTTGATCTTTCTTCAGGTGTCATCGAAAGTATGATAGCCTGTGTCCAGTCAATCTGTCTGTCATCAATATTTATGTTGTCAAGCTGATTTGCAATGCCGGGGATTTTTGCCAAAATACCTTTTAAAGGACCCATCTTTTTGATTTGAGCAAACTGATCGTTAAGATCATTGAAATCAAACTTATTGCTCATCATCTTTTTAGCCATTTCTTCGGCCTTGTCCTGATCAATCTTGTTTTGAGCGTCTTCAATAAGGGTAAGAACATCACCCATACCGAGAATACGGCTTGCCATACGATCAGGATGGAATACTTCAATATCTTCAAGTTTTTCGCCCGTACCTGCAAATTTAATAGGCTTGCCTGTTACGGCCTTTACCGAAAGTGCTGCACCGCCACGGGTATCACCGTCGAGTTTTGTAAGAATTACACCTGAAATCTCAAGTTTTTCGTTAAATGATTTTGCAACATTAACCGCATCCTGACCTGTCATTGAGTCGATAACGAGTAAAATCTCGTTAGGCTCAACTTCAGCCTTTACATTCTTAAGCTCATCCATAAGCTCTTCGTCAATGTGCAAACGACCTGCGGTATCAAGAATAACAACATCATTGCCGTAGTCTTTGGCGTTTCTGATTGCCTCTTTGGCTGTCTTTACAGGATTTTGAGTACCTTTTTCAAATACAGGCACACCTGCTTTTGCACCTACTACCTTTAACTGGTCAATAGCTGCAGGTCTGTATATATCGCAGGCAACGAGCAAAGGTCTGTGATTTTGATTTTTAAGCATAAGAGCAAGTTTGGCTGCGTGGGTAGTTTTACCTGAACCCTGCAAACCGCAGAGCATAATAACTGTAGGCGGTTTTGACGCAAATTCAATTCTTGCATTGTCGCCGCCCATAAGTTCGGTAAGTTCTTCATTTACGATTTTTACAACCATCTGTCCGGGAGTAAGGCTTTCCATTACATCCTGACCAACGGCTCTTTCTGTGATTTTTGCGGTAAGTTCTTTAGCTACTTTGTAGTTTACATCAGCCTCGAGCAAAGCAAGTCTGACTTCTCGCATAGCTTCCTTAACATCGTTCTCTGAAAGCTTACCTTTATTCTTTAATTTTTTAAAAGCATTACTTAGCTTTTCTGAAAGTCCTTCAAAAGCCATAAATACACTCCTTTATTCTTTGAGTGTGCCTGCCGTTCGATTGATTTCGAGTGCAAGCTTTTTTGTTATGTCATCAGCAGAGTTTTTATAAATCTGTTCCGAAAGAGAGGCGATTTTGTCAAGTCCGTTCTCAAGCTGGACAAATCTTTTAAAAAGTCCGAGCTTTTCTTCGAGTTCAAAAAGCTTTTCTTCACTGCGTTTTATACTGTCACGCACACCCTGACGGGTAATGCCTGTCTGCGCAGCAATCTCTGCAAGCGACAAATCTTCGTTGTAATACAGGTCAATTGCCTGTCTGCATGACGGTTTAAGCAATTCACCGTAGAAATCAAAAAGTAAGGATACTTCTACTTTTTTTTCCATAATAAATGCCCCCGCCGATTCAAACTGTGTTTAGGTGTAAAGCTGTTTTCTTTACACTTGTGCTATTATATACTATAAAATACTTTTTGTCAAGTAATTATCAAATATAACTAATTGTAAAAAGTGAAAAAATACAAATAATGCATAAATACCGACTTGCATATTCGTCAAATCTAACAAAATTTAATTTTTTAGTAAAAAAAGCTATATTTAATAAGTTTTTTTATAAATATTGTGTTATAATTTAAATATAAATTTTGTTTATCGAGGGTTTGATTTTACGGAACAAATAATAAGCATTGACAGAATGGAAAATGCCGTTGCACTTTTTGGCAGTTTTGACGAAAATATTAAACTGATTGAAAAAGAATTTACGGTAAAGGTTGTCAGTCGTGACAGCGAGCTTAAAATAGACGGTGAAGCTGAAAATGTATCTAAAGCCGGTAAGGTAATAGACAGCCTTTTACAGCTTATCAACAGAGGAGAAGCGCTTTCCGAGCAGAATGTACGCTATTGTATTTCGCTCGTCAACGAAGGCAGCGAAGATAAGATTGAACAGCTTGCGGGCGACTGTATTTGTATTACTTCAAAAGGTAAACCGATTAAACCTAAAACCATAGGTCAGAAAAAATATTGTACAACTATTGCGAATAACACAATAACTATAGGTGTAGGACCTGCCGGTACAGGTAAGACTTACCTTGCGGTTGCTATGGCAGTAACGGCTTTTCGCAGTAAGATTGTAAACAGAATTATTCTTACAAGACCAGCGGTTGAGGCGGGTGAGAAGTTGGGATTTTTGCCCGGCGATTTGCAAAGCAAAGTTGACCCGTACTTAAGACCTTTATATGACGCTTTGTTTGATATGCTCGGTGCCGAAACCTATCAAAAGTATGTCGAGCGTGGCAATATTGAGGTTGCGCCTCTTGCTTATATGCGAGGTAGAACTCTTGATGACAGTTTTATAATTCTTGATGAGGCGCAGAACACCACTTGCGAGCAGATGAAGATGTTTTTAACAAGACTCGGCTTTAACTCAAAAATGGTAATCACAGGTGATATTACACAGATCGACTTACCGAGGGGTGCTAAAAGCGGTCTTAAGGATTGTATAAAAATCCTTAAAAATATTGACGGCATAGGTTGCTGCCGCTTTGACGAAAAAGATGTTGTGCGTCATAAACTTGTTCAGGATATTATTAAAGCCTATGCAAAGTATGAGAACACGAGAGATCGTGACTGATAAACAAATTTAATTTATTTTAATAAATTGAAAAATAATACGGAAGGATTTGAGCAAAATGCCAGATAACAAAATCAGAGTAGTAATCACAAACAAACAAAAAGCTGTTAAAATTCCAACAGGTATCCGAATGCTTGTAAGACGCTGCTGTAACGCCGTATTAAAACTTGAAAAATTTGAAGGACCGGCTGAAATCAGCGTAACATTTGTTGATAATGCACAGATTAAGGAGCTTAACAAGCAGTACAGAGATAAAGACATTGAAACTGATGTACTATCTTTCCCAATGGGTGAAAACGGTGTGTATGACAAAGATATTGAAACAGGCGCACAGATTCTCGGCGATGTTGTAATTTCTATGGAAAAAGCAAGAGATCAGGCAGAGCTTTACGGCCACAGTTTCCAGCGTGAGGTAGGTTATCTTACAGCACACAGTGTACTTCATCTTCTCGGTTATGACCATATTGATAATATGGAGAGAGTTCATATGCGTGAGAAAGAGGAGCTTATTATGGAACAGCTCGGACTTCCCGCATCTTCAAGCTACATAGTTGATGACGATATGGCTTGATTAAACTATGAAGAAACAGATTTTCGGTTTTAAATGTGCGTTTAAAGGAATTATAAGAACAATAAACAGCGAGTCGCATATGAGATTTCATATTGTGGCAGGAATTTATGTTATGCTGTTTTCAATGTTTTATTCCTTTTCGCCTACGCAATACGCTGTACTTGTTTTGCTGATAACTTCGGTTATGGCGCTTGAAACGGTCAATACCTGCGTAGAGGATTTGTGCGGTCTTGTTGCCGACAGATACGAACCTCTTGTTAAGTTTGCCAAGGATGCGGCTGCCGGAGCAGTGCTTACAGTTGCGTTGGGTGCGGCAGTGATTGCGTGTATATTTTTTCTTGATTTTAATGTAATTAACACTATATTTACCTTTTTTGCCGAAAATTTGCTTTACCTTATATTTCTTTTGATTTCTGCGGTGATTTCAGCATTTTTTGTTGTGCTTGGTCCTGTGGAAATTAAAGAAAAATTTATAAAATTAAAAAACAGACATTTAACAAAGGGGTAATGCATTTTGCTTGCCCCTAATTTTTTAAAACGGAGAAATTTATGAATACAAATGATAAATCAGCTTTTATTGCCATAGTCGGCAGACCGAATGTCGGTAAAAGTTCAATATTAAACAAACTTCTCGGCACGAAAATTGCAATTGTGTCAAGCAAACCCCAGACTACAAGAAACAGAATTACAGGTGTTCTTACAGAGGGTGAGTATCAGCTTGTTTTCTTTGATACACCGGGTATGCACAAGCCGAAAAATTCACTTGGCAAGTATATGGTTCGTTCCGTAAACGAGTCTGTCGGAGGCGTTGACTGCTGTATGCTCGTTGTTGAGGCGGATAAAAGCCCCGTACAGACCGAACTTGACTTTATTGATAAATTTAAGGCTCTCGGTATGCCCGCAATCCTTGTTATCAATAAAATTGATATGATTAAGGATAAAGAAATATTGATGAAACAAATTCTTGAGTACAGCAAACTCTATGATTTTGAGGCTATTGTACCTGTCAGCGCAAGTGACGGCAACGGTATGAACGAATTGCTCGAGGAACTTAAAAAGCAGGCAGGCGAGGGCGGCCATTTCTTTGAAGACGATACCCTTACAGACCAACCTGAAAGAGTTATTGCCTCTGAAATTATCAGAGAGAAAATCTTAAGACTTTGCAATGCCGAAATTCCGCACGGTACAGCCGTTGTTATTGAAAAGATGAAAACAAGGGAGAACGGCATACTCGACATTGACGCAACAATTTTCTGCGAAAAAGAGTCGCATAAGCGTATTCTTATCGGTAAAAACGGTGCAATGCTCAAAAAAATCAGCACATTTGCAAGACAGGATATGGAAAGATTTTTTGATTGCAAGGTGTTCTTGCAGGTGTGGATAAAGGTAAAAGAGGATTGGAGAAACCGTGCGCAGCTTTTGCAGAACTTTGGCTTTGACGAAAGTAATTTTGACTGATGAGCATATATACAAAAATATCAGTTGCTTTACACTTGATACCATAAAGCAAGAGAAAAAATTGTGCTATTTATATGAAAAGCTCGGATATTTGAGAACAGGCAAAGAAGAACAGCTGCATGATAATATGACTATTGTTTTTTATGAGAAAAAATTCCAAAAAACACAGTTGTAATAATTTTCATAATATAAATTCGTTCATTTGTGAAACACTACAATCGGAGGTGTTTTTTATGGATGAATGGTATATGTGGAATGCATTTTTTACAACAGGCAATGTGCTCGATTATTTAAGGTATAAAAGTATTCAGGATACCAAAGATTTGGGCGCAGATACAATTCTCAGGGAGGAAACCGATGAAATTCCAGACGATGGGGCTGATAGTGAAAGAGCAAAATATAGGTGAACAGGATAAACTCGTTCACGCTCTGACCGCAACTAACGGCATTATCAAGGCTTTTGTCCGTGGCGCTAAAAATATTAAAAATCAAAAGTGTGCGGCTACCTCCTTACTCACATACTCCCGACTTACCGTGTATAAAGGTCGGGAGAGCTACATAATCGGTGATGCGATTCCCGAAAGGATTTTTTCAAAACTTAGGGGAGATGTTGTAAAAACCTGCCTTGCGCAGTATTTTTGCGAGCTTGCAATTACAATTTGTCCCCGTGAGCAAAATTCGGAGGAATTTTTGAAATTAATTTTAAATTCCTTATATCTTTTGTCGGAAAATAAGCGTTCGCCACAGCTTATTAAACCGTGCCTTGAAATGCGCCTTGCAAGTCTTGCGGGATATATGCCTGACCTTAGAATGTGCAGAATTTGCGGTGAATATTTGTGTGACAATATGTTTTTTCTTCCCAAAAGCGGCACTATTGAATGTGCGGATTGTCACCGTGAAAACGGAGATATGAAGATTTTGCTCAACCGTTCATCTCTTACGGCTTTAAGGCATACTGTTTATGCCGATGACAATAAACTTTTTTCTTTTGCATTACCTGAAAGCGACCTTGATGTGCTTAACGAGGCAAGCGAAAATTATTTGAAATATATGTTTGAAAAGGATTTTTCAACGCTTAATTTTTATAAAACTATAAGTTAATTTAGGTATGATTATATGAACAGACATTATAAAACTCTTGAACTTGACAAGATTTTAAAATTACTTGCGGATCAGACAAGTATTGATGACGCTAAAGAAATGGCGTTGTCGCTTGAACCGCAGTTTGAACTTGAAAAAGTTAAAAAATTGTTAAAACAAACCGATGATGCGGTTGTTTTAAGCGGAAAATACGGAACACCGTCATTTGGCGGTGCAAAAAATTGTGCAAATGCATTACGCAGAGCAGAGGCAGGCGGCTGCCTTTCAACAGGCGAGCTTTTGCAGATTGCCGAAACGCTTAGAATTATCCGTTCCGTAAAGGAATGGCATTCAAAATTTGCGTCAACCGAAACCACACTTGACGGATATTTCAGCGGTCTTGTGTCGAATAAATTTCTTGAAGAGAAAATTACAAATGCTATTATAAGCGAGGACGAAATTTCCGATAAAGCAAGTTCAACGCTTGCGGATATACGCAGAAAAATTCGTACAGCATCCTCAAAGGCAAGAGAAGTTCTTGATAAAATTATTCACAGCACACAATATCTTAAGTATTTGCAGGACGCTATCGTAACTCAGCGTGACGGCAGATATGTTGTGCCTGTAAGAAGTGAATGCAGGGGCAATGTTCCGGGACTTGTGCACGATACTTCGGCAAGCGGTGCTACGGTATTTATTGAACCGATGGGCGTTGTGCAGGCAAATAATGATATAAAACTTTTGCGTTCAAAGGAAGATGACGAAATTGAAAGAATTTTGTTTGAACTTTCGGCGAATGCAGGAGATTTTGCAGATGCAATTATAGCAAGTTATAAAAATCTCGCTATTCTTAATTTTGTATTTGCAAAGGCAAACCTCGCATATAATATGAGAGCTTCAATGCCGATTATGAATGACAGGGGCATTGTGGATTTAAAACAGGCAAGACACCCGATTATAGACAAAGACAAGGTTGTACCTGTTGATATTGTTCTCGGAAAGAATTTTGATACGCTTGTAATCACAGGCCCTAATACAGGCGGCAAGACCGTTACATTAAAAACTCTCGGTTTGCTCACACTTATGGCTATGTGCGGACTTCTTGTGCCGTGCGCAGACAACAGCGAGCTTTCGGTATTCCGCAGAGTGCTTGTCGATATTGGCGACGAGCAGAGCATTGAGCAGTCGCTGTCTACATTCTCGGCACATATGACAAATATTATTCAGATTATCAAACTTGCAAATTCAGGTTCGCTTGTACTGATAGATGAACTCGGTGCTGGTACCGACCCTGTCGAGGGTGCGGCGCTTGCAATTTCAATTCTTGAAAAATTAAGGGATAAGCATGCAAAAATTGCAAGTACAACCCATTATGCGGAATTGAAGGAATTTGCTTTGCGTACCGAGGGCGTAGAAAATGCTTGCTGTGAATTTGATGTTACAACTTTAAGACCGACATACAGACTTTTGATTGGCGTGCCCGGTAAGAGTAACGCTTTTGCAATCACCAAAAGGCTCGGTATGGATGATGAAATTGTTGAGAGAGCAAAAGAGCTTGTTTCAAGCGAAAGCCGACAGTTTGAAGATGTTGTCGGTACTCTTGAAAAACGCAGACAAAGCCTTGAAAAGCAGATTGAAAACGCAAACCGCCTTACCGCAAAAGCAAACACAGAAAAGCAAAAGGCGGAAAATGAAATTCTCAGAGCAAAAGAGAATGCCGAGCGTGAAATTGAGAGAGCAAAACAAGAGGCACAGCGCATCATTTCAAGAACAAGAGCGCAGGCTGACGCTTTGGTGGAAGAACTCGATAAGGCACGAAAGGCAAAAGATATGTCTGCCGAGGCTCGTGCAAAGCTCAAAAAGAATCTCAATACAATGGAAAATAATGCTGACCCTGTTATGAAAAAACAGTCGGACGGCGAAAAGTACAAATTGCCAAGACCGCTTAAGGTAGGCGACAGCGTGCTTATTTTTGATATTGACAAAAACGCAACCGTACTTGCGCCGCCGACAAAAGACGGAATGGTTCTTGTGCAGGCGGGAATTATCAAAACAAGAGTGAAAATTGATAATCTCCGACTTATTAAAGAGAAAAAGCAACAGCCACCGCAGTATTCCGCAAAGAGAAATGTCCACAGTACACTTGATGTTCGCCCGACTACGGAAGTGGATGTTCGTGGCGAAACCGCCTTTGACGCAATTATGATTGTTGACAAGGCAATCGACAATGCCGTACTTATGAATATTAATCAGCTTACTATTATCCATGGAAAAGGTACAGGCGTACTGAGAAGAGAAATTCAATCATTCCTGAGAACTCACAAGGCAGTTAAAAGTTTTAGACTCGGCGTTTTTGGCGAGGGCGAAAGCGGCGTAACTATTGTTGAGCTGAAATAATGGATTAAAATGCCGAAAACCTAAATTTATGCGAGTTTCCGGCATTTGCTTTATCAAATGACTCTGTTTGTGGGAGAGAGTAATTAATGCAAATGTAATTATTGAGAAGAACGGAAAGGAAAAATGATATGAAGAAATGCAAACTTCTATTATTTGATTTAGACGGAACTTTATTACAGAGTGACAAAACAATGTCAAGTAAAACATTATTAGCTCTAAAAAAATGCAAGGAAAATGATATATTGATAGGTGTCTCTACCTCTAGAAGTGAACAGAATTCTTTAGTGTATTTAAATGAATTAATGCCCGATATTTTAATATCGAGTGGAGGGGCATTAGTAAAATACAAAACAGAATATATTTATAGGGCAGAATTTTCCGAAGAAGAAACGAATGTGATGATTGACATGGCAAGAAATATTTGTGGAAATGATTGCGAAATTACGATAGACACAATAGATGCACATTATTGGAATTATAAAATAGATCCTAAGAAGTTGGATAAGAGCTGGGGAGATAGTATTTATACAGATTTTTCGGATTTTAACGAATGTTCATTGAAAATGTGTGTTGAAATATTTAATCAAGATAAAGCAGATGAATTAGCTCATAGACTCTCTGATTGTGATTGTATTCGTTTCTCTGATGGATTTTGGTACAAGTTCACAAAAAAGAATGTGACGAAAGAAAACGCAATTATAAAGATTACGGAAGTATGTGGATTTAGTATAGATTCAATTATTGTTTTTGGAGATGACTATGCGGATATTGGGATGCTGGAATTATGTGGAATAGGTGTTGCAATGGGGAATGCAATTGATGAAGTGAAAGAGAGAGCTGATATTGTAATTGGTTCAAATGATGAAGATGGTATTGCGGATTTTATTGAGAATGAAATATTATAGATATGTAAATGGAGAGAAAATATGTTGAAAGTAAAATTTTATGATACAGTTAATGATGAACTATTGAGATTTGCAGTAGTAATCTCACAGAGTAACGGCAAGTGGGTATTTTGCAAGCATAAAGAAAGAGATACATATGAAGTACCGGGAGGACATAGAGAAGCCGGTGAGAATATTCTTGAAACTGCTAAAAGAGAATTGCAGGAAGAAACAGGTGCAGTCAGATTTGAGATAAAGCCAATCTGTGTTTATTCAGTAACAGGTAAAACCAGAGTAAATGATACAGGTGAAGAAACGTTTGGACTGCTTTGTTTTGCAGAGATAACAGAGTTTGCGAAAGAATTACATAGTGAAATGGAGAAAGTGGTTCTTATGGACGAATTGCCTGAGAACTGGACATATCCGTTGATACAACCGAAATTGATAGAAAAGTATTTACAGGAAAAATAATTCTATAATATGCAAAAAAGTCAATTTTAAAGCCGACCAATAAGCAATTATAAGCTTGTTGGTCGGCTTAGTTTTTATAAAGTATTAATCAATCGGAGTGAATCTCTGAATTTTTTTGCCGTCTTTTTCAATGATTTCTTTGAACATATCGTAAGGTCTTACCCAAAGTCCGCCGTCATTGTAAAGCGCTTTGTAAACTACAAGTTTTTCTCCTGTTTCGCTGTGCAGAGCAGTACCGATAACTTCATATTCATTTCCCTTGAAATGTCTGTATTTACCCGGTTTTACTTCTGTGTAAAAATGCTGTTCCTCAACCTGTGCCCCTGTTGCTTCTGTATTTTCGACAGGTTTTGTAATTTCTTCTGTAGAATTATCAGAAAAATCAACTTTAAAGCTGCCGTCGTTTACAACCAAAATTCTTGCAGAATACGGTTTCATATAAAGATTGTAGTAACCGTTTACATCAATAACCTCGTTATCGTTTAAAACATCTGTAAGTTTTGCGTTGCAGCCTGTGTCAAAATCTATCCATTCATCATGGTCTGTAAGGTTGAATGCAACAAATACAGTCTGATTATTTGTCCATCTTTTATAAACGAGCTTTTCGTTCATAATTTTTACATTCGCAAAGTCGCCGTACTTCAAAGCCTCAAGTGCAAGTCTGATTTTGCCGAGTTTTACAATATGGTCAAACAGCTTATAGTTTGGATTCGGAATACTGTCAAGGTCAAGACAAGGACGAAGTTCGTAATCGCTGTGGTTTGTTCTCATACCCTCAATGCCGTATTCACTGCCATAGTAAATTGACGGTACACCCGGCATTGTGTACATAAGGGTATAAACATTATTAAGGTGATTTTTGTCCTTTAATGAGCTTGCAATTCTGTTTACATCGTGGTTATCTACAAAGTTGTAGGTGTAAATGTTTCTGTAAATACCGCCGTTTGCAAACTGACGGTTAAGCGAATGTGCAATTTCAAAATAATTATGGTCGTTGTGGCTTGAATAAATACCCTTGTAACACTCGTAGTTTGTTGCGGAATCAAGGGTTTCACTGTTTGCCCAATGATTGTAGTCGCCGTGTGTAAGTTCGCCGTAAAGCCAAAAATCAGGCTTTTTAGATTTGCAGGTATTTCTTAATTTTTTGAAAAATTCTATGTCAATTACATCGGCAGCGTCAAGACGAAGTCCGTCAATGTCAAATTCGTCAATCCAAAATTCAGCCGCACTGAGAAGGTAGTTTACTACATCCTGATTCTGTAAATTGAGTTTAACAAGGTCGTAGTGACCTGCCCAACCCTCATATGTGAACGGATCTCCTTTTGGACTTGAACCCCAAAATCCGAGATTTTGGAACCAGCCGCAATACTGTGAATTTTGTAAATTCTGCTGTACATCTTTAAAAGCAAAGAAATCTCTGCCAACATGGTTAAATACACCGTCAAGAATGATTTTGATGCCGTTTTCGTGCAATGTTTTACAAATCTTTTTAAAGGATTCATTATCACCCAAACGACAGTCAACCTTTTTGTAGTCGATTGTATCGTATCCGTGAAAACTGCTTTCAAAAAGCGGATTAAAAACAATGCAGTTAATGCTCATTTTTTTAAAATGAGGAATCCAATCATAAATCTTGTCGAGTCGGTAAACAAGCTGACCGTCATTTTGTTTTGGCGCTCCGCACCAGCCGAGTGGATATATATTGTAAATTACTGATTCGTTAATATAGCTCATAAATAGGCTCCTTTCAGTTCTGTTTTGCAGGACTTTGTACAAAACTGTATTAAGTATATCACAAAATTGTCTATTGTGCAACTGAAAATTATGTGTTATAATTAATTTTACAACAATAAATTGAGGTGTTCGGCACTGTGTGTTTGAATACTCGTATTTCGGAGGATATAAATGCTTAAAATTCCTGAAAATAAAACAAGAAAAAGATTTAGAATTGCACAATGTATTTTTTATGCATTATTAGTTATGTTATGTTCTATGCCGTATATTCAGGGTGCAACTACAGACGGCAAATTTTTCTCTTACTCGGTGCTTGACCTTATGTCATTTATCGGCGGTACTGCAGACGGTACTCTCGGAGATGCATTTTTAAATTATGTAATGTACACTCCTATTTTAATTATTATACCGGTAATCGGATTTTTCTTTTGCCTTTTTGACAGAGAGAGAAACATAAAAAATATAGTATCTTTACTTTGTTGTGCGGCAGGCATTGTGGCCATACTTGCTATTGCAGGCGTTGCAATGAGCCTTGGTGCCATACTTTCAATTCTCATTTATCTTCTTATCTCATTTTTGACAACCATTGCTATAGTTGCACGATTTACAAAAGATTCTTCTGACGACAACAAAAAGCAGAACATAAGAAAATAATTTAAAAAAAATTACAGCCTTGATTGTATGTGAAAATACGGTCAAGGCTGTTTTTGTTATTAAAATTCATTAAATACCATATGTGCGGGAATATTGTCAAGTACAAGCGGTGCGTCATAATCGTAACGCTTAAGTTTGCCGAACAATACGCCGAATGTGACGGAAGTGTTGTCCATCTGTGCAACCATAGCTTTATCGCCGATTTTGTTAGGTTTAAATGTTATGTCGACTGCTTCAATTCCGCCTTTAAAGTACCACGGACGGTCAATTCTGCCGTCATTATTTTTTACTTCGATTTTATATAACTTGTGCAATTCTCCGTTAAGGAAAAAGCTGTTCTCACTGCCGTTGCGGTTGTCGCCGACTCTGCTTGCGAGATTAAGCGAAAAACGGTTTTCACCTCTCATATAATCTGCTGTAAGTCGCTGGTAGCTGTGAAGTCTTGGCTTTGAATAATATGTGCTGTCAATATAAACAGAGGTGTTTTCTTCTTTTAGCGTATATTGTGATTTGCCGACTTTTATTGTGCCGCTTGCGCTGAATACAGGCATAAAGCGTTTGAAATAAAAGTACTTTCTGTCACGCTCAAACGGTGCAACCTGGTCTAAAATATCACCGCTTTTGTCATCTATATTAAATTCAAAACTTAAATCTGCCTTTCCGCCGAAGTCGTAGAAGTTACATTTTACGGTGCGTTCGTTTTTAACCTTTACTACGGCAAATTCAATGCGCTTGTCTGAAAAAACAAGCTGTCCGCTCTCTTTGCTTTCGGGAAGTTCTGTTCTGCCGAGAAGTTGTTTTTTGTAGGCAAAATCGGAAATTACATTGCCGTTTTTTAAATTTGCAAGTGCTATTTTTATGTAAAAATCAAGACCTGAGTTTTCTGTGGAAATATAAAGCGAAACTTCTCCCGTACTTAAAAAATAACTTACGCTCTCTTTTATGTGTTTATTCTGTTTACTTAGTTCTTTGTTAAAATTAAAATAAGGTTTTTTGGCCCAACCGGCACACATTACCTCTCCGTTTTCTTCAAAAATATTTTGTGGCATGGTATATTCATACTGCAAAATTATCCCTCCAAGTTTTTATGTGCATACAAATATACTATATCATAAACAGATAATGCTTTTCAAGAAAAATAACAAATTTGTAAGACGGTTATATAAAATATTTTTTGTAATATATTTTGTAAGAGAAGGGAGAGGTGTTTGTGAAAAAGTTTTTTGCTGTTTTTGTCTGTATAATTTGTTTTATTTTTTGCTCGTGTACTGCCGATACCTCCGGAGAAAGCTACGAGCTTACAAGTGAAAATTGGCACGGAGTGCTTAAAGGCGGTGTGGAGGTGAGTTTGAGCTTTTCTGATAATACCGCCAAACTTACTCTGAAATCAGGTGAGGACGAAATCACAATTGACGGTTTATATGTAATTGATGAAAACAGTTTTATTATATTTAATCAGGAGTTTAAGCAGAGCTACAATTTTGATTATACGGTAAGCGGAGATAAACTTACTCTCGGTTATTGCGGAAATCAAATTGAAATTGAAAAACAGGTCGAAAATTAATTTATATTTTTCAAATTAAAGAGCATTTTTATTGATAATTAGATTGTTTTGTGATATAATGCTAATTATTATGCGGTAGTATAGGCTAAAATGACGATACTGCGATTTTGGGAGGTAGTGCCTTGGTAATTTTCGGGATTGACCCCGGCTATGCAATAGTCGGTTGGGGTGCAATCGGTTTTAAATCAAATACCTATAAGGCACTCGGCTTTGGTGCGGTTGAAACGCAGGCAGGTATGGATTTTAATTACAGACTTGAGTATATTTATGATGAAATCTTTAATGTGCTTAATCGTTGCCGCCCCGATGCGCTTGCAATAGAAAAACTGTATTTTCAAAACAATCAGAAAACGGCAATTATGGTTGCGGAGGCAAGAGGAGTTATTCTGCTTGCCGCACAAAAACTGAAAATACCGATTTACGAATACACGCCGTTGCAGGTAAAAACTGCTGTTACAGGTTACGGCAAGGCAAAAAAGCCGCAGGTTATGGAAATGACACGCAAACTTTTACATTTGTCGGAAGTGCCGAAACCCGATGATACGGCGGATGCACTTGCGATAGCTATTTGCCACGCTCAGGCGGCAGGTTCGGCACTTAGAAGAACGATGTTTGAAAGGAGAATAGGGGAATGATTTATTCGGTAAGAGGAAAACTTATACATACGGAAAATTCTGCGGCAGTAGTTGAGTGCGGCGGAGTAGGTTACCTTTGTCAGACTACAATGAATACCCTAAAAACGCTCAAACTTAATTCCGAGGTAACTCTTTATACCTACCTTAATGTGCGTGAAGATGCAGTCGATTTGTTCGGATTTGCAACTCAAAACGAACTTGCAACCTTTAAAACACTTATAAGCGTAAGCGGAGTCGGTCCTAAAGCGGGACTTTCTGTTTTGTCCGAACTTACCGCAGAACAGGTAGCTATGGCTATAGCGACCGATGATATAAAAACAATTACAAGAGCGCAGGGCATCGGCAAAAAAATTGCCCAGCGCATTATACTTGAACTTAAGGACAAGCTTGCAAAATCAGAACAGACTCAATCGGGCAATGTACAAATGTCGCAGACTGCCGGCGGAAATGTTGCGAAGGCAATAGAGGCACTCGGTGTGCTTGGCTATACACCTGCCGATGTTTCGCCTGTTCTTGCAAATTTTGACGCAGGTTTGCCTGTTGAACAGCTTATAGCAATGACATTAAAACAGATGGGAAGAAATTGATAAATGAGTAAACCGGAGTTTTCGGATGAATTTGACTTTGAAAACAGAATACTTGATACATCAGAAATCCCTGAAGACAATATAGAGGGAGATAATCCTTTGCGTCCGAAAACCCTTTCGGAGTATATCGGACAGGAAACCGCAAAGGAAAATCTTAAGGTTTTTATTGAGGCTGCAAAAATCAGAGGAGAGTCGCTTGACCATGTACTTTTATACGGCCCTCCCGGACTCGGTAAAACAACACTTGCGGGAATTATTGCAAACGAACTCGGAGTTTCTTTAAGAATCACCTCCGGCCCTGCAATAGAAAAACCGGGTGACCTTGCCGCCTTACTTACAAACCTCAATCAGGGCGATGTGCTTTTTATAGATGAAATTCATCGTTTGAGCCGTTCGGTAGAGGAAATACTCTATCCGTCAATGGAAGATTTTTCAATAGATATTATTACGGGTAAGGGTCAGATGGCAGCTTCGTATCACTTGCCTTTGCCTAAATTTACGCTTGTAGGCGCTACAACAAGAGCAGGACAGCTTACAGCGCCCTTGCGTGACCGTTTTGGCGTAATTTTAAGACTTGAATTATACACGCCGCAGGAACTTGCGGAGATTGTAACACGAAGCGCAGGTATTCTTGATATAGAAATCAAACCTGACGGTGCGCTTGAAATTGCGTCACGCTCAAGAGGTACACCACGAATTGCAAACAGACTTTTAAAGCGTGTGCGTGACTTTGCACAGGTTATGTCTGACGGAATTATTACCTGCGATACGGCCCGTCTTGCTCTTGAAAGACTTGAGATAGACGAACTCGGACTTGACAGGAATGACCGACGACTTCTTGAGGCGATACTGAATTTCTATAACGGCGGTCCTGTCGGTGTTGAAACTCTCGCAGCGGCTATCGGTGAGGAAGCAGTAACCATTGAAGATGTTTATGAGCCGTACCTGCTGCAAATCGGTTTTTTAAGCAGAACACCGAGAGGCAGATGTATTACGGCGGCGGCTTGCCGTCACCTCGGATATGATTTTCCGAAAGGTGCTGTAAATGCAATGCCGACACAACCTAATCTTTTTGATAAAAACTCACAAAATTAATAAATACAACTTTAAATACAAAACTTGGAGGAAAAACTATTATGGGAAGACTTTTTGGTACAGACGGCGCAAGAGGCGTGGCTAATACAGAGCTTACAGCCGAGCTTGCAATGAATATAGGCAGAGCAGCCGCAATGGTGCTTGTAAACGATGAAGTTAAGCATCCGACAATTCTTATCGGTAAAGACACAAGACTTTCGGGCGATATGCTTGAGGGTGCGCTTATTGCAGGTCTTTGCTCGGTAGGTGCAAATGTTAAACTCCTAGGTGTAGTTCCTACTCCGGCAGTTGCTTATCTTGTAAAGAAATACAATGCAGATGCAGGTGTAATGATTTCTGCATCTCACAACCCGTTTGAATTTAACGGAATCAAAATTTTCAGTTCAGAGGGATACAAACTCCCCGATGACCTCGAAAACAGAATCGAAGAAATCGTACTTGACCACGCAGTTCCGTATGCGACAGCAAAGGACGGCGAAATCGGCAGAGTAGATACTCTTGAGTCTGCAGTTGATGATTATATTAATCATGTTGCAGAGGCTGTCGGCGAAGATTTAAGCGGTATGGAAGTTGCTCTTGACTGCTCAAACGGTTCATCTTCAAGAACTGCCGAAAAGCTTTTTACAAAACTCGGCGTTAAGGTTCATATGCTTTTTGACGAGCCTGACGGTATTAATATCAACAAGGACTGCGGTTCAACCCATACAAAGAAATTACAGGAATATGTAAGCAAAAATAAGCTTAGTGCAGGTCTTGCTTTTGACGGTGATGCAGACAGATGTCTTGCGGTTGACGAAAACGGTAATCTTGTTGACGGTGACTTCCTCATTGCTATTTGTGCAAACGATATGATGAAGAACGGCAAACTTAAAAAGAATACAGCCGTAGGCACTGTTATGACCAATATGGGCTTTTCAAAATTCTGCGAGGCTAACGGCATTGACTTTGTTTCAACAAAGGTCGGCGACCGTTATGTACTTGAGTCAATGCTCCAGAACGGCTATAATATCGGCGGCGAGCAGAGCGGACATATTATTTTCCTTGACCACTCAACAACAGGTGACGGTGAACTTTCGGGTGCTATGCTGCTTTCAATTATGAAACGCACAGGTGAAAAACTAAGCGACCTTGCAAAGATTATGGAGCGTTATCCGCAGGTACTTATCAATGTTAAGGTAAGCAACGAGGGCAAACTTTCTTTCTATACGGATAAGGAAGTTAAAGCGGAAATTAATCGTGTAACGGAAATTCTTGGCGATACAGGCAGAATTTTAGTTCGTGTATCAGGTACGGAACCACTCGTAAGAGTTATGCTTGAGGGCGAAAATCTTGAGCAGATTCAGACTCTTGCAGAAGAGGCAGCACAGGTAGTAAGGGAAAGATTGGCATAATGCGTTTATCTGAAAATTGGAAGGATTATGAGCTTATTGACGCTTCTGACGGAGAGCGACTTGAGCGTTGGGGCAATATTATTTTAATTCGTCCCGATCCGCAGATTATCTGGTCAACAGAAAAGAAAAATCCGCTTTGGTATTCGGCTCACGCACGCTATCACCGCAGCAACAAAGGTGGAGGCAGCTGGGAGCAATACAAAAAAATCCCCGCACAATGGAGTATAAATTACGGCAGTCTTACATTTAACATAAAGCCTATGGGATTTAAACACACGGGTGTTTTTCCCGAGCAGGCTGTGAATTGGGACTTTGCCGCAGAAAAAATAAAAAAAGAGGGCAGACCTCTTAAAATATTAAACCTTTTCGGCTACACAGGCTGTGCAACGCTTGCGTGTATGAAAGCGGGTGCAAGCGTGTGTCATGTAGACGCTTCAAAAGGTATGGTGCAGTGGGCAAAAGAAAACGCTGTATCAAGTAATATTGCCGACAAACCCGTAAGATGGCTTGTTGACGATTGTGCAAAATTCGTTCAGCGTGAAATCAGAAGAGGCAACCGATATGACGGTATCATTATGGATCCGCCGTCATACGGAAGAGGTCCGGGCGGTGAAGTTTGGAAACTTGAGGAACAGCTCTATCCGTTGGTTGAACTTTGCCGACAGGTTATGTCAGATGACCCTGCTTTCTTTATTCTTAATTCCTACACAACAGGTCTTTCGCCTGCGGTTATGGAGTATTTGCTCGGCGTTTTGCTGAAAACAAAATTCGGCGGTAAGGTTTCAAGCAGTGAAATCGGATTGCCTGTAACTGACACAGGACTTGTTCTGCCGTGCGGCTCAACAGCTATCTGGGAGAAGTAATTAATGAAGTTTATCTCTATTCAAAATATATTTTTTTCTTATATGTCCGAAGACGAGGGTCAGCCTATAGTAAATGCAGTTGACGGTGTGTCTTTGGAAATAGAAAAGGGCGAGTTTGTAGCCTTGCTTGGTCATAACGGATGCGGAAAATCAACTGTCGCCAAACATCTGAATGCAATGCTTGTTCCCGACAAAGGAAAAGTATTTGTTGACGGCGACGATACGGCAGATGAAGAAAAAACTCTTGATATTCGTAAAAAGGTAGGTCTTGTACTGCAAAATCCCGACAATCAGCTTGTAGCAAGCGTTGTTGAAGAAGATGTTGCGTTTGGTCCGGAAAACCTCGGAGTTGAACCGTCTGAAATAAGGCATAGGGTTGATGACGCACTGAAAGCCGTTGATATGTACGATTTCAGAAAAGACGCACCTTACAAACTTTCGGGTGGTCAGAAACAAAGAGTTGCTATTGCGGGCATACTTGCAATGCAGCCTGACTGCATCGTACTTGACGAACCTACCGCAATGCTTGACCCGAACGGCAGAGAAGAGGTTATGTCAACCCTTTTAAAATTGAATAAAGAAAAAGGTATTACCGTTGTGCTTATTACACATTATATGGATGAGGCGGTACTTGCCGACAGAGTAATTGTAATGGACAGCGGTAAGGTGCTCACAGAGGGAACACCCGACAATGTTTTTTCACAGGTTGAACTTTTGAAAAAGCACAGACTTGATGTTCCGCAGGCAACAGAACTTGTCTACCGACTTATCGGCTGCGGTGCGAAAATTGACAAAATGCCGCTTGACAGTGACGAATGCGTCGATTTGCTTATGGAGGTGTTGAAATGAGTATCCTTGAACTAAAGAATATTTGCTACACCTACGGAGTAGGAACACCTTTTGAAAAAAAGGCGGTTAATGATGTCAGTTTTTCCGTAAATAAGGGAGAACTTATCGGAATTATCGGTCATACCGGTTCGGGTAAGTCAACGCTTGTGCAAATGCTTAACGGACTTATGAAACCGACAAGCGGTCAGGTTTTGCTTGACGGAGTTGATATATGGGACAAGCCAAAGGAAATTCGTAAAATACGCTTTAAAGTGGGTATGGTTTTTCAGTATCCCGAATATCAGCTTTTTGAAGAAACCGTATACAAAGATATTTCTTTCGGCCCTTTCAACAAAGGACTTTCACAAGAAGAAATTGATAAAGAAGTTCGCAGAGCCGCAAAATTTACGGGCATAAAGGACGAGCTTTTGGACAAGTCACCGTTTGATTTATCGGGTGGAGAAAAGCGCAGAGCGGCTATTGCCGGTGTAATAGCAATGGACCCTGATGTACTCGTGCTTGACGAACCGACGGCAGGACTTGACCCGATGGGCAGAGATGTACTTTTAAGTCAGATAGTACGCTATCACAAAGAAAGACAAAACACAGTTTTGCTTGTTTCTCACAGTATGGAGGACATTGCTCGTGTGGCAGACAGAATTGTGGTTATGAATAAATCAAAGCTCGTTATGTTTGATGAAACTCAAAAGGTTTTTGCGAGAGGTGACGAGCTTGAAAAAATAGGTCTGCGTATTCCGCAGATAACAAAAATAATGTCACAGCTCAGAAAAAGGGGAGTAGATGTGCCTGAGGGCATACTGACTGTTGATTCAGCGGTTGATTACCTTCTTCCTTTTATAAAAAAGGAGGCAAGGTAATGGTAAGAGATGTAGCTTTCGGTCAGTATTTCCCCGCAAAGAGCCTTATACACAAACTTGACCCACGAGCAAAAATTATTATGCTTATTGCTTTTCTGGCGCTTGTGTTCTGCACATTTAACTATGCGGCTCTTGCCGTTGTGGCAGTATGTACAGCCGCTATAGTTCTTATGAGCGGAGTGCCTGTAAAGTTTTATTTTAAAAGTTTAAAAATTATTATTTTCATAGTAATAGTAACTTCAATATTAAATCTGTTTTACGGTACGGGAGATCCGATATGGCAGTGGGGAATAATTAAAATTACGGTCAACGGAATTAACCGTTCCGTGTTTGTAACGGTTAGAATTATTTGTCTTATTCTCGCAAGCTCTGCTCTTACTTTTACAACATCTCCGACAGAGCTTACGGACGCAATCGAAAGATTGATGAAGCCTTTAAATAAAGTACATTTTCCTGTACACGAAATTGCTATGATGATGTCGCTTGCACTGCGATTTGTGCCTACTTTGCTTGAAGAAACCGATAAAATTATGCAGGCGCAGAAAGCAAGAGGAGCAGACCTTGAGGGCGGTAATGTCATTGCACGAATAAAAGCATTGATTCCTATTCTTGTTCCGTTGTTTGTTTCATCGTTCAGAAGAGCGTATGACCTTGCAACAGCTATGGAATGTCGTTGCTATCACGGCGGCGAGGGCAGAACAAGAATGAAGAGTATTCATATGGCAAAACGAGATGTTATCGGTTTGATAACAGTTGGACTTGTAGTTTGCGGAGTGGTTATATGCAACATATTGATTCCGGCAGCACTTTAAGGAATTTTAAACTTACAATTTCATATGACGGCAGACAGTTCCACGGTTGGCAGATTCAGAATAACGCAATGACTGTGCAGGAGGCTTTTCAGACTGCATTGTCTAAAATTATCGGTGATGATTTTGATTTAAAAGGGTGCAGCCGTACGGACAGCGGAGTTCACGCAAATATGTACTGTATAAGCCTTAAAACTTCACATCCGATTGCCGATGTAAGGTTAAAAGCGGCATTAAACCGATGGTTGCCGCTTAGTATTGCGGTGCTTGACTGTGAAGAGGCAGACATTGATTTTCACGCAAGATACAGTTGCACAAGCAAGGAATATATTTATAAAATATGGAACACCGAAGTGCGAAATCCGTTTCTTGACGGTTATGCTCTTCATTACAGATATAAGCTTGACGAAGATATGCTTAACAGTGCGGCGCAGGCTTATGTGGGTACTCACGATTTTACTTCTTTTTGCACTATCGACAGCAGAGAAAAAGGAGATATGACACGAACAGTAAAAGCTTTTTCGGTTACAAGAGAGGGTAATCTTGTAACTATGAAAGTAGAGGCTGACGGATTCCTTTATAATATGGTAAGAATTATGGTCGGTACTCTTTTAAGGATTCATCAGGGAAAGATACCTGTTGACGGAATTGCGGGTATAATCGAAAAAAAAGACAGAAAATTTGCAGGCCCTACAGCACAGCCCTGTGGTCTGTATCTTAACAGGGTTAATTACGATTAAGGGGTTATTTACCTGAAGGAGTGAACAGAAATGTTTTCCGGTAAATTTGAGAAATCTAAAGATAATTCAAAAACAAAATCAAAACCAAAGTCAAAAGGTCATCGCTTTGCCGAAACAAAAGCAAAAAAGACTGACCGTGATGTTATAAGTTACGAAGATGTACCGCTTGAGGACTATGAACTTGAAAAAACAGAAATGTCGCCTGCGGCAGTCAAGAAAATAATTATTTCCGTATGTGTGGTACTTGCGGCAGGACTTGTAGTATTTGCTTTTGCCAACAGAGACAGACTTTCGCCCGAAAGTATTGCAAACTGGTGGACATACGATGTACTTGGCAATGCGGGTAACGGATATCCCGTATCTATTACGGGAACAGAGGTTAATACAAATAACTTTGTGCTTTCTGACGGACACATAGCTTATACATCTGATACTTCCTTTGTCACTTTAAATTCATCGGGAAGTGATATATTCAGTACACAGCTTAAGTATTCAAAGCCGATTCTCGTAAGCAACAAAAATATGTTCCTTACATATGACCTCGGCGGCAAAGGATACGAAGTAAACTCGCTTGATAAGCAGCTTTTTGCATCAAATACGGATGATGATATTTACACTGCCGATATTGCAGCTAACGGTGTATATGCAATTGTTACCGAGGGCAACGGTTATCTTTCTACACTTTTGGCTTTTAATAAAGATAATAACAGAATTTTCAAATATTCTTTTTCGGAATATTATATTACTTCGGTTACATTAAACAGTAACGGTACAGGTTGTGCCGCAACGGGTATAACTACTGAAAACGGTAAAGTCATTTCCGCAGTATATATGCTCGATTTTTCAAAGCAAGAGCCTGAACAGGTTATAAAAATTGACGGTGATGTAATTATCGCATCAAAATATTTGACCGACAACAGAGTTGCACTTGTGGGCAATACAGCGTCTTATGTTGTAAAAAAAGGCGATGAGAATTTTGTAACAAATTCTTATGAGTCAATGACACTTTCAAATTATTATTTTAATATGGATACATTGACATATGCGGTTGCACTCTCAAGAAGCGGCGACGGCAGAAGTTGCTCGGTTTATACATATGATTCAAACGGCTCTCAAAAATCTAAAATCGATACAGACAGCAAAGCTGACGCCATTTCGGTTTACAAGGACAAAATCGCTTTGCTTGACGGAAATACCGCAAATGTTTACAATACAAGGGGCGATAAAGTATTCGCAACCGAAACGGGCGCAGGTTCTAAAAATATAATTCTTTCTTCCGATACTACAGCTTATGTGCTGAGTGTAAATCAGATAAGATTTATTGAACTTAACAATAATCAGAAAGCAACCGAGAAAGTTGCAACTGATGATAAAGCCTAAAGAGGGGAATTTATGATACTTGACATAATTTTTCTTGCTGTTATAATTATCTTTATTATCAGCGGAGCAATCAGAGGTTTTGCAAGAGCAATTATGAATATAGCTGCGGTTGTAGCTTCGGCTATACTCTCAAATTTGCTTTCGGGTGTAATATCTGACTGGATTTTTAATTCTTTTGTCAGAAATGATTTAATAGCAAATCTCAACAATGCGGTAACAAATACAGAAATTTCCGTAAACAGTGCACTCGGCGATTTGCCGGGATGGGTGTCTTCTGTAGTTTCTTTTTTCTGCAACCTGTTTAATTTTGATGAAAAAAGACTTGTAGATTGCTTTGTGGGAACGGCATCAACAGCTAAACTTACAGCCGTTCAGGTTACCGATAATTTTGTAAAACCTATTGTAACGGGTATATTCTCATTTTTTATTGCAATAATATTATTTATACTTTTGATAATTATTTTTAAATTGATTATTAAACTTGTAAATAAATTATTTGAATTACCTGTAATAAGTCCGATTAACAGAGTGCTCGGCGGTGTTTTCGGTGCTGCCGAGGGTATAGTTGTTGCTTTAATATGCCTTGCAGTGCTTGCGGTAATAATGGACTTTACAAATTCAACCGCTGTGCTCAATGAGGGAATAAGCGGAGTTGCTTTTTCAATTTTCAAACGCTGAATATAATAAAGGGGAATGAAAATGGACAACGAAAATAAAAAGATAATTAAGCAAAAATCAGATTTATGGACAGTACCGAACATACTTACATATTTGAGATTTGCACTTGTCGTACCGTTTGTTATTTTGTTTTTAAATGAAAAATATTTGGAGTCAGCAATATGTATTGGGTTGTCGGGTATTTCGGATTGTCTTGACGGATTTTTTGCAAGAAAATTAAATCAGGTAACTCAACTCGGAAAGCTGCTTGATCCTATTGCGGATAAAATCACTTTAATTTCGGTTATGTTTTGTATGGCTTTTTATGCGCCTAATGTAATACCGATTCTTGCAGTCATAATAGCAAAAGATGTGACAATGCTGATTGGCGGTGTTTCTCTTTTAAAAAGGAAAATAACTCCTCCTGCCGCCGAATGGTTTGGTAAACTTGCAACAATAGTTTTTTATTTTGCTGTATGTATAATAGTCTTTTTAAAGGCGGTTATAAATTACGAAAATTTGTTAATAGACGATATTTTACTTTCGATTACAGCTGTTGTTATGCTTTACGCTCTTTACAGATATGCTAAGATTTATATGGCACTTATAAAAGAGGACAAGGCAAAAAAGAAAGAAAAAAGCAAACAATAATCTCATTTTACTAAAAAATTTAGAAAAAACGACAAAAAAGAATTGCAAAATTTTCTGTTATGATATATTATATATGGTAACAGATTTAAATAGTGTTTTATTTTAACGATGTTTAAACTTGCGGTATTGTTTATCGCTTAAATAATTTATGTATAAAGGAGCAGACTATGCTTTGTAGCAGATGCGGAAAACGACCTGCTGTCGTTTTTGTTTCAACAAACAATCCACAGGATGAAGCCACAAAGGGTTATTGCCTTACTTGCGCAAAAGAGCTTGGCATAAAGCCTGTTGAGGACTTAATAAATAAGATGGGAATTTCAGATGATGATCTTGAAAATGTGCAGGATCAGATGGATTCCCTTATGGAGAATATGGGTGAAAACGGCGACCTTTCTCAACTTATGCAGCAGCTTGGTGCAGACAACCTTGCTGAAAGTATGGGCGAGTTAGGCGAAGACGGAGGCAGTGAGGACGATGATTTCTCACACGGCGCACCGACATTCCCGGCTTTCTTCAATAATATTTTCGGTGCTAAAAACGGTGAAAACAATACCGACGGTTCCGCTAAGAGCGGTGGCAAAAAGAAAGAGAAAAAAGATAAAAACAGAAAACACCTCAACCTTTATTGTGAGGATCTTACCAGAAAGGCAAGAGAGGGCAAAATTGACAATATTGTCGGCAGAGATAAAGAAATTGAGCGTGTTATTCAGATTCTTTCACGTCGTACAAAGAATAACCCTTGTCTTATCGGTGAGCCGGGTGTAGGTAAAACAGCGATTGCAGAGGGGCTTGCTTTAAGAATTGCAGACGGCAATGTTCCGCAGCGCCTTAAGAATAAAGAAATTCATCTTCTTGACCTTGCTTCACTTGTTGCGGGAACACAGTTCAGAGGACAGTTTGAAAGCCGTATTAAAGGACTTGTTGCCGAGGTTAAGGAAAACGGAAATATTATTCTTTTCATTGATGAAGTACATACACTTGTCGGTACAGGTGATAATGAGGGAACAATGAATGCTGCCAATATTCTTAAACCCGCGCTTTCAAGGGGCGAGGTTCAGGTTATCGGCGCAACCACATTTAACGAATACAGAAAATATATTGAAAAAGACTCTGCGCTTGAGAGGCGTTTCCAGCCTGTAAAGGTAGGCGAGCCTACTATTGCGCAGACTGTTGACATTATTGCAGGCGTAAAAGGATATTATGAACAGCATCACCATGTTACTGTTGATAATGAAATTGTACGCAAGACTGTTGTACTTTCAGAGAGATACATTACAGACAGATTCCTACCTGATAAAGCAATCGACCTTCTTGACGAAAGCTGTGCGTGTGCCGCTCTCCGTAATAAAAATATGGAAAAGCACGACAAACTTATTGACGAACAGCAAAAACTTAATTTGCAGAAAGAGGCAATCTCCACTGCTGATGAAATCGACTACGAAAAACTTGCAAATGTAAATACCGCTCTTGCAAGAGTTGATTCTGAACTTTCAAAAATTGACCCTGAAACCCTTGTTTCTAAGGTTACAGAAGAAGATATTGCTACAGTAATCGAATTGTGGACAGGTATCCCTGCATCAAGAATCAGAGAAAACGAACTTGCTAAACTTGCAGGTATTGAAGATGCTCTTAAAAAGAAAATTATCGGTCAGGACGAGGCGGTGGAAGTTCTCGCATCTGCAATTAAACGCAGCAGAGTGCAGATTTCTCCAAGACGCAGACCTGCATCGTTTATTTTCGTAGGTCCTACAGGCGTCGGTAAAACCGAACTTGTAAAGGTACTCAGTCAGGAACTTTTCGATACTCCCGAAACTCTCATACGACTTGATATGTCGGAATTTATGGAGAAACACTCCGTGTCTAAGATTATCGGTTCACCTCCGGGATATGTAGGTTATGACGAGGCAGGACAGGTTACGGAAAAAGTAAGACGCAGACCGTACTCCGTACTTCTTTTCGATGAAATCGAAAAAGCACATCCTGATGTACTCAACATTCTTCTTCAGATTCTCGATGAAGGTAAAGTTACAGACGCGCACGGCAGAGCAGTAAACTTTGAGAATACTGTAATTGTAATGACTTCTAATGCAGGTTCGGCAAATAAAGAGAATGCTCTCGGCTTCGGTAAGTCATCGGAAGAGGCGTCTAAAGAAAAGGTAATGAAGGCTCTTTCAGAGTTTCTTCGCCCAGAGTTTATTGCCCGTGTTGATGAAATCATTGTATTTAACAGCCTTAAGGAAGATGATTTTGTAAAGATAGCCAACCTTATGCTTTCAGAGTATGTTCCTACAATGGAAGAAAAGCACATCAAGTTTAGCTTTGATGAAAAGGCTTGCGAGTACCTTGCAAAAAAATCTTGCAACGGCAGCAGTGGTGCAAGAGATCTTAGAAATACTATCAGAAGAGAAGTAGAAGAAAAGATTGCCAACGCAATGATAGAGGCAGGCTCGGCATCGCTTTCAGCAATTAATATTACATCTGACGGCGAAAGCATTAAACTTGAGTCGGTTTAATAAATTTATTTATAGTTAATAATTAAAGGAGCTGTAAAAAACAGCCTAAATAAAAAATGACTGCATTTCTACCTTTCGGTTATAATGCAGTCGTTTTTTATTTGATCTTATTTGCTAAGAAAATCAGAATTTAATTTTTTCTGCAATGTACTCGTTGAGTTTGTCGATTGCAACTCTTTCCTGAGCCATTGTGTCACGATCACGAACAGTTACGCAACCGTCATCAACAGATTCAAAGTCATATGTAATGCAGAACGGTGTACCGATTTCGTCCTGTCTTCTGTAACGCTTACCGATTGAACCTGCATCATCGTAATCAACCATAAAGTCTTTGGCAAGCATATCATAAACTTCCTGTGCTTTATCGTTGAGCTTTTTAGAAAGAGGAAGAACAGTTGCCTTGAACGGTGCAAGTGCAGGGTGGAGGTGGAGAACAACTCTTGTGTCTTTCTCGTCGATAACCTCTTCATCGTAAGCCTCAACCATAATAGCAAGGAACAGACGCTCAACACCGAGTGACGGTTCAATTACATATGGAATGTACTTTTCATTTGTCTGTGGGTCAAAGTATTCAAGTGACTTGCCGCTTGTGTTCATATGCTGTGTAAGGTCATAGTCAGTTCTGTCTGCTACACCCCAAAGCTCGCCCCAACCGAATGGGAAGAGATACTCAAAGTCAGTTGTAGCCTTTGAATAGAAGCAAAGCTCTTCTTTTGCATGGTCACGAAGTCTTAAGTTTTCAGCTTTCATACCAAGTGAGTAGAGCCAGTCACGGCAGAAACCTCTCCAATACTCAAACCACTCAAGGTCTGTACCCGGTTTGCAGAAGAACTCAAGCTCCATTTGCTCAAATTCACGAACACGGAAAATAAAGTTGCCCGGTGTAATCTCGTTTCTGAAAGACTTACCGATCTGCGCAACGCCGAAAGGTACTTTCTTACGGCTTGTTCTCTGAATATTTGCAAAGTTTACGAAGATACCCTGTGCAGTTTCCGGACGGAGATAGATTTCGTTTTTGCTGTCCTCTGTAACACCCTGGAATGTTTTAAACATAAGGTTGAACTGACGAATGTCTGTAAAGTTATGCTTGCCACACTGTGGGCAAGGAATCTGCTTTTCTTTAATATATTCAGTCATTTTTTCGTTTGACCAGCCGCTTACATTTGTACCGTCAAAATCTTCGATAAGGTTGTCTGCACGGTGACGGGTTTTACATTCCTTACAATCCATAAGCGGGTCAGAGAAACCGCCGAGGTGACCCGAAGCTACCCATGTCTGCGGATTCATAAGAATTGCAGAGTCAAGTCCTACATTATACTTGTTTTCCTGAACAAACTTTTTGAGCCAAGCCTGCTTGATATTGTTCTTGAGAGCCATACCGAGTGGGCCGTAGTCCCATGTGTTTGCAAGTCCGCCGTATATTTCCGAACCCGGATATACAAAGCCTCTGCCCTTACAAAGAGCAACGATTTTTTCCATAGTCTTTTTTGAATTGTCCATATCTGTAACCTCATTTCAAATATTTACAAAATCATATACATAAAATTATACTATTAAATAATACTACAAACTGCCGCTTATGTCAATTAAAATGTGGTAATATACTTTTATTTAGTTGTTAAAATTTTTATAAAAAAAATTATTAATTTACATAAAATACCTTGCATTTCTTTAAAAAATAGTGTATAATAATTATACTCACAAATTTGAGTAAATAAAAGGAGGATTTTCCAATGAGAAAAACAAATAAGGTTCTCAGTCTTACAGTTGCAGGACTTATGGCATTTTCTACATCTGCCGTAACCGCTTTTTCAGTATCAGCAGCTGAAGATGTAACCGAAACAAAAATTTATTTTGAAGTTCCAACCGAGATTTGGGCAGACGCTTTAGTAAAAACAGATGTAAGTGCACTTAAGGTTTACGCTCATACATATGCAGTTGCCGGAGACCCTGATTATAAGGAAACGTCATGGCAGACAAAGGGTGAGGTTTGTAAATATGTCAGTGGCAACATCTATTCGTACGATATTGATGCAAAATATAAAAGAACGCTTAAAGATGGTGCGGATTATGTAGCTATTTTCTCAATTGTAGGCGACAAGAGCTATCAGACATGTAATGTAACCATGGGCAAGTCATGCTACGGCGATACAATCGTTGTTACAGGCGAAACATACGAAAACTCTCAAGACTCACAGAAAAAGGACTATAGATCAGTTTGGAAGAGCGAAGCTAATGCCGCTGTTTACGGTCCTAAGCTCGAAATCACATCAACAGGTCGTGTAGTAGGCGAGAGCATTCCTACAAGTATCACAGCTGAAGAAATGGTAGCTCAGTTCCTCCATGAATATGGTGTAAAGAATGCTTCTATCCTTACTCCTGAAAAGGTACAGGAAACTTGTGCAAACAAGTTCATCAATGCAGCTCCTAAGGATGTTTACGATTTATATGTATCTAAGTATGCCGATGAGCTTGCTGCTCCTGAAACATATCCTAACACAGCATCTGCTGAAAAAATTGCTGAATACCTCGGCGTTACACCTGAAGCTGAATCTACATATGTAGTAGCAGGTTCAGAAGAGATTTGCGGTGTTTTATGGAAGGGTAGCCCGGAAGAAGCTCCTGAAAATGTAATGACAAAGAATGCTGACGGTACATATACAAAGGTATTTAGCGGAGTTGCTCCTGCTGAAAAGCTCCAGGTTAAAGTTGCTGAGAATACAGCTAACGGCGAGCAGAACTGGATTGGCGATGCTACAGGCAATAATATAACATTTGATGTAACAGATACATGTGATGTTACTGTTACATACAACCCATCAACAAGCGAAATTACAGTAACAGGTGATGCAGTAAAGCTTGTTACAGATATTGAAATCACAAGCATGCATGCTGTTGGTAACGGTGATCCTGATGATGAATCATGGTTAAACGGCATAGCTTGGGATCCAACAGCTAATGAGATGGAGCAGGTTGCAGACAAGGTTTATGAGATTACATATCATAATGTACCTGAGTTTGACAACTACCAGGTTAAGTTCGCAGCTAACGGCACATGGGCTGACAGCTGGGGCGGTGCAGAAGAGAACTTCACACCTGAATCCGGCGTTGCATTTGACGCTGTATACAACGGTCAGAACCTCACTGTAAATGTACCATATGCGCTTGCTGATGTAACACTCAGAATTGACCTTTCAAACTTCAACTATGCTACAAAGACAGGTGCAGTTGCAACTGTTACTGTTACAGATGCTGTACCTAAGACATATATTGGCGATGTAAACGGCGACGGCAAGATTGATGCTAACGACGTCACAACTCTCCAGATGTTTATTGCTAAATATGCTGATGTAACTGTTAATGAGGCAGTTGCTGATGTTGACGGCAATGGCAAAATCAATGTTCTTGATGTAACTGCTATCCAGAAGTATGTTGCAGGCGGTTTTGACGGAACAGGCAATGCAGGCAAGGTTCTTGAGAATATTGCTTAATCTGCTGATTAAATAAAATAATTTATTAAATTTCAGGCGATGGCTCATGCTGTCGCCTGTTTTTTATAAAAAAATAATACATTTAAAATAATCTCTTGATTTAAAGTTGACTTTAAGTTGTAATATAATATTGTAAAAATAAAGTATATTATATCTATCATATTGGTGGTACTTATGTCAAAGCTTTTAACTGTATATTATTCGCAAATTGTAAAATGAAGATGAAAGAATATCCATAGAAACGATTTCGTTGTAGAATTAAGTTACCACACAAAAATCCGAAAGGAATCGTCACTATGGATACACTTAATTTTACACCAACACAAGAAAGGTCACCATTTAATAAGAGAAGAACGATACTATATATCAATCAGGCTTAATATAGACCACCGGTCGGTTTACAAAATAGCAAAAGAACTTCATAGTCCATACAATACAATCAAACAAGAGGTACAGTGCAGAACGGAGTATTTGTATGCAGGAACGGATTTTATGTGTGACGGCGGAGCAACCGCAAGTTATTACTACGGCCCATTAAAACTGAATAATTGATAAAAACGCAGCTGTCAAAAAGATAGCTGTGTTTTTTATATTTTACTTGATTTTATCGGCATTTTAGGCTATACTTTTATTAAATGAAAAAAAGACAGGGTGATATTTTTGGCTGATAAGAATAAATCTGTTCAGAACGAATTTAACGAAGACGGCGCTTTGATTGCTTTGACAGACGAAAACGGCAAAGAAGTTGTTTTTGAAATTCTCGGTGTTGTTGATTATGACAATGATGAATTTGCTGTTTTGATTGAGAACAGCGCAAATGCTGATGAGGTTGTTATTTTCAAGATTCAATCTCTTGATGATGAAAACGAAGAATTTGTCAGCATTGAGGACGAAGAGCTTTTGAATAAGGTTTTTGAGCTTTTTAAAGCTCAGTATGACGGCTATATGAAATTTGAATAATGCCAATTATTAAACGGATTTTTAATAATTGAAAATGTATTGATTCTGACTTGCCAAAAGCCGATTTTTATCTGACTGTTGGCAAGTTTTTTGTATGGAGGTCATTGTGGATTTATTAAAGGACAGTGTAAAAAATTTATATTTCAGGTATCTTTTTCCCTCAATGGGCAGTGCTGTTGTAGCGTCTGTATATTTGATGACTGACGCTGTTGTAATAGGCAAAGGAATTGGCGATAACGCACTTGCGGCGCTCAATATGACAACCCCGATAATCAGCTTTATGCTGTCAATCGGTATATTGTTTGGTATTGGCGGCTCGGTGTTATTCAGTGTACATAAGGGTACGGGTGATGACGAAAAAGCAAATAAATGCTTTACCACAGCTTTGCTCGGTGTTTTGACGGCTGCGATAATTATTTGCGTGTTATTTAATATTTTCGACAAGCAAATACTTTCGCTTATGGGTGCAAAAGACGAACTTTTTGATTTGGCTTTTGATTATGTACGGTTTTATTATTATTTTGCAATTCCGAGTGTGTTGGTTAATTTTTGTTCTGCTTTTGTACGAAGTGACAAAGACCCTAACCGTGCTATGATTGCTGTTACAGCCGGCGGAATTGTCAATGTAGTGTTCGACATTGTTCTTGTTTATCCTGCGCAGATGGGAATGGCAGGTGCGGCTATTGCGTCGGTATCGGGTATTACGGTGCAGTTGTTGGTTTGTCTTACTCATTTTCTTTCAAAGAAAAATACAATCAGAATATCTAAACCGATTAAGGTATTAAAAAATACTTTTCAAATTCTAAAAGGCGGTTTGTCAGGATTTATTACCGAACTTTCAAATGCGATTATTATATTTGTATTTAATTTACAATTGTTAAATTATTGCTCAAATGCGGAGCTTGCCGTGTATGGTGTTCTTGCAAACTGTGCAATACTTTTCAATGCTTTGTTTGTGGGTGTAGGTCAGGCTGTACAGCCTGTTTCGGCATTCAACTTTGGTGCAGGGCAGAACGTCAGAATAGCAAAATTGCGTAAATATGCCTACTCAACAGTGCTTATAATGGGCGTTGTTTTTGCATTATCGGGAATACTTTTTCCTGAATTTGTTGCATCGTGCTTTATCGACCTTACAGATGCAACACGAGAGGTAACTAAAACCGCTATGCCGATTTACTTTATTGCGTTCTTTGCAATGGGTGTAAATGTGCTTTCAACCTACTATTTCCAGTCATTGATGAAAGGCGGTTATTCGCTTGCGGTGTCAATGCTTAGAAATATTATTATAAGTTCGGTTTTGCTTATTACATTGCCTATGCTTTTCGGCGGTTTTGCAATATGGTTTGCAATTCCGATTACCGAGGCAGTTGTTGCGGTTATAAGTTTTATATTACTAATTAAGAATAATAAACAAATGAAATCAAAAGTATAATGGAGAAAATATGGACTATTCAAAAGTATTATCACAACAGTTTCAAATTAAAGAAGAGTATGCAAATAACATAATTTCTTTGCTTGATGACGGCAATACAATTCCGTTTATTGCCCGCTATCGTAAAGAAATGCACGGCTCAATGGACGACCAGCTTATTCGTGAATTCAGCGAAAAACTTGAGTATCTGCGTTCTCTTGATAAAAGGAGAGAGGAAATTCGCACCCTTATTGACGGTCAGGAAAAACTTACCGATGAAATAAGTCTTGCGCTTGACAATGCTGAAACTCTAAGCGAGCTTGAAGATATTTACAGACCTTATCGACCAAAGAGAAAGACAAGAGCCTCTGTGGCTAAGGAAAAAGGACTTGAGCCGATTGCCAAAATTATCCTTAAGCAGGAGAGCAAATGTGACCCTGTTGCTGTGGCAGAGGAGTATGTTGATGAGGAAAAAGGCGTTGCAAATGTTGAAGACGCATTGCAAGGCGCAATGGATATTATTGCGGAAACGGTTTCGGATAATGCGGAAATCAGAAAGCGCATAAGAAACCTTGCGAATGTGAACGGTGTAATTTCTTCCGTTGCCGTAGATGCAGAAAAGGACAGCGTTTACAGACAGTATTACGACTACAAAGAGCCTGTTAAAAAGATTGCCGACCACCGTTTGCTTGCTGTAAACAGGGGCGAGAAAGAGGGCTTTTTAAAAGTCAGCGTTGAAATGGATACCGAAAGACCGCTTAATTCCATTGCAAAGGTTATGATTACCAATCCTGCCTGTGCGTGTGCAGACATTGTAAAAACCGCTTGCGAGGATGCATACACAAGACTTATTTTCCCGTCTATTGAGCGAGAAATCAGAAATGATTTAACGGAAAATGCCTGCGAAAATTCAATGAAAGTTTTTGGTGTAAATCTACGTCAACTGCTTATGCAGCCGCCTGTTAAGGGCAAAACTGTACTCGGACTTGACCCGGGCTACCGTACAGGCTGTAAAGTAGCGGTTGTTGACGGCACGGGAAAGGTACTCGACACAGCGGTAATTTATCCTACACATTCAGAGGCAAAGGTCAAAGAATCAAAGCAAAAACTTTTGCAGCTTATTAAAAAGCACAATGTAGATATTATTTCAATCGGCAACGGCACAGCAAGTAAGGAAACCGAAATGTTTGCGGCAGATGCAATCAAAGAGGCTGACCACCCCGTTTATTATATGGTAGTCAGCGAGGCAGGCGCTTCGGTTTATTCGGCATCAAAACTTGCGGCAAAGGAATTACCGCAGCTTGACCTTACACTCAGAAGTGCGGTTTCCATTGCAAGAAGATTACAAGACCCGCTCGCAGAGCTTGTAAAAATTGAACCAAAGGCAATCGGAGTCGGACAGTATCAGCACGATATGCCGCAGAAAAGACTTGGCGAAACACTTGACGGTGTGGTTGAGGGTTGCGTAAACTCTGTAGGCGCCGACCTTAACACAGCATCTCCTGCATTGCTTTCAAGAATTTCAGGTCTTAACAGTACGGTTTGTAATAATATTGTTGCTTATCGTGAGGAAAACGGTGCGTTTACTTCTCGTGCCGAATTAAAGAAAGTTCCGAAACTCGGACCAAAGGCTTTTGAGCAGTGCGCAGGCTTTTTAAGAGTGCCTGAAAGCAAAAATCCACTCGATAACACAGGTGTTCACCCTGAAAGTTATAAAAGTGCAAAAGAGTTGCTTGCACTTCTTGATTATTCGGATAAAGAAATTAAAGAGGGCAAATTTACCGATTTGGCAAACAGAGTTGCGGCAAAGGGAACAAAAAGCCTTGCCGATACACTTAAAATCGGTTTGCCCACTCTTGACGATATTGTAAAGGAGCTTTCAAAGCCAGGCAGAGATCCCCGTGACGAACTGCCTGCACCAATGCTCCGTTCCGACATTCTCGACATCAAAGACTTAAAGCCTGATATGGTACTCAAGGGAACTGTCAGAAATGTAATTGACTTCGGTGCATTTATCGACATCGGTGTTCATCAGGACGGACTTGTTCATATCTCACAGATTTGCGATAAGTACATTAAGCACCCGTCGGAGGTTCTCAAGGTTGGCGATGTGGTAGATGTAAAAATCATAAGCGTTGACCCCGAAAAGAACAGAATCAGCCTTACAATGCGCTTCTAAGCATAACAAATAAGCCACTTTATCGTATGATAAGGTGGCTTTAATAATTTGCAAACGGCTGTCAAAACAAGTGACAGCCGTTTAAGTTTGGTTATTTAGTTGTGTTTTGTGCAAGGTAGGTTTGCAGCGCTGTAACATCATTAACAGTCAGTTTACCGTCATTGTTCATATCAATACTGTCAAATAATTGCTTGTTTGTTTCGTCAATAAGCGGTGAACCGTCAGTATTCTTGTTGCCTGCAATATGCATTTGCAGGTATGTAACATCTTTAATATTTACGGTACCGTCTTGGTTAGCGTCACCTGTGAGAATTTGCTCGCCCAACGAAATAAATTCAAAACCGTTTTCCTTTGCATATGTTTCGGCGGCAGTGTTTGAATATCCTGTTATTTTAAAATCTTGTATTGAATTCTCTTCGCCGTATTCATAATCTTCTTCATCAAAAATGTTTCCTTGGTAGCCGAATGCATTTTTACCAATTTCTTTAACTTTTGCAGGTATAGTAACCGTATTTAATTTAGGGCAATTATAAAAAGCTCTGTTTTCAATTTTAATTTCTTTGTTAGGGATAGTTACTTCCTGCAAATTTTGACAGTTGTTGAAAGCGTATTCTCCTATACTTTCAAGACTTGCAGGCAATTCGATTTTCTGAATTATTGTTGATTGAAAAGCGCCTTTACCTATTGATGTAACATTATTTGAAATGTTAATGTCTGAAAGATTATAACACGCAGAAAAAGCGTAATCTCCGATATGTTTTATATGATTGTCTATGGATACACTTTTTAGTTGCATACAACGGTAAAAAGTACCTTCTTCAATAGTTGTTATTCCTTTTGGAATATTTATTGTTTCGATACCAGATAAATCAAATGCATATCTACCAATATATTCAACACTTTCAGGAATTGATAAGGTTTTTAATGAAGTTTCTGTAAATGCGCTTTCATCTATATATTTTAAATTGTTAGGAAGATTTAGTTTATTTAATTTACAACCGCTGAATGATACTGTTGCTAATTTTGTTACAGTATTTGGAACCGTATATGTAGTTTCTTTTTTGCCACAAGGATAGCACAGCAACTCTGTTTTATTTTTATTAAATAATACTCCGTTCTCTGAACTATAATATTTATTTTCAGTAGCGACAGTTATGTTTTTAAAGTTTTCTGAAGGAGAGTTTAAGGCACAATCGCCTATTATCTCGACACTTGCAGGAATTGTTATACTTTCCAAATTTTCATTTCCTTTAATAGCACTGTCAGCGACAAGTCTTGTACCGTCTTTTATAGTAAAATTACCATTTATTTCATTATCGGTACCTATTAAGCAATTACCGATATAGTAACCGTTATTTACTTTTGAACAAACAGAGAAATCAAAAGCATCTCTGCCGATACTTTTTACACTTGTTGGTATTGAAACATTTTTTAAGTTACTACATAAATAAAACGCATTTTCTTTTATGGTCGTTACACCGTCAGGTATAACAATACTATTTAAATTGCTTGTACCCATAAAAGCAGTAGATTCAATAATTTTAACACCGTCAGGTATTATATAAGATGTAGCGGAGTTTTCTTTTGGATAAGCTAAAAGTACAGTTTTATCTTTACTGAATAAAACTCCGTTTATAGAGGTATAGTTTAAATTGTTTTTGTCAACCTCTATCTTATTAAAGCCTGAAAATTTAAAAGCATTTGGTTTTATATCAGTTATGCTTGCAGGGATATGTAAACATCCCAAGCCTGTTTGTGCAAAAGCATTTTTACCAATAGTCGTTACAGTTAAACCGTTAATTTTTGCCGGAATTGTTGCATTTGTTTCATCACCAATATATCTTGAAATGCAGATTGTATTATCATCAAGCACCTTATATTGATAATTGCCACTTGTTAAAGTTGAATTTACCGACACAACAGCCGTATCATTTCCGACTGTAGCCGCACTTACAGGCAAAGCAGAAAATGAACTTGACAATATAAGTGCCGACAGCAGAATTGCTGCAAATTTCTTTGTTTTTCTCATTAATTATACCACTCCTTATGGAAAAAATAATTGTAACAACTGTCAATTGTTTATTTATATTTTAAGACTATTTGTCCTAAATGTCAATAGGTTATAATGTCCTATTTTATAATTGAATCGGTGATAAAAGTGAAACTAAGAATTAAGGACTTGCGTGAAGATCATGACCTAACGCAAAAGCAGATTGCAAATGTACTTATGTGCGACCAATCGTTATATTCAAAATACGAAAGGGGAGAGCGTGAAATTCCGTTGTCCCTGCTTATTGTGCTTGCCGATTTCTATAAAACAAGTCTTGATTATCTTACCTGTCGCACCAATAATCCCAAAATCTTAAAATGAACAGCAAAAGCGGTATCGAAAAACGATACCGCTAAATTTCTATGCTATTGCTATATTAAATTACTCAATACCGAGGAGTTTTTTAGATGCGTCTACAAGACTGTCTTTAATGCTTTCTGCATCGTTGAAGTCTTTGCCGACTGCTGTGATGTAAGCCTTAATCTTTGGCTCTGTACCGCTCGGACGAATAATTACGCCGTTATCACCCTCAAGACCAAATGAAATTACATTTGAAGTCGGGAGATCAATAGCAGTCTTTTCACCTGTTACTGTGTCAAGCTCATACTTAAGGAGATAGTCGGAAACCTTAACAACCTTTTTGCCGTCAATTTCAGTAGGAATATTCTCTCTGATTTCAGCCATAATGTTGTTCATTTTTTCCATACCTGCCGCACCGTCAAATTCAAATGCAGATGTATGGTTGAGGTAATAGCCGTACTCCTCATAAAGTGAGTCAATAACCTGTGCAAGTGACTTGCCATGTTTCTTATAGAAAGCAGCCATTTCGCAAACAAGCATTGATGCAACTACTGCGTCCTTATCACGAACATAAGTACCTGCAAGGTAGCCGTAGCTCTCTTCAAAGCCGAACACATATCTGTCCTCTTCGCCTTTCTTTTCAAGGTTGAGGATAACTTCACCGATGTACTTAAAACCTGTAAGAACATTTTTAAGTTCACAGCCGTACTTTTCACAAAGCTTGTTGATAAGCTTTGTTGTAACAATTGTCTTAACCAAAACAGGCTTTTCGGGAAGTGTGCCGTTTGCCTTGCGTGAAGAAAGAATATAGTCTGTAAGCATAATGCCGTCTTCATTACCTGAAATAAGGCGGTAGCTACCGTCGTAATCCTTAACCGCAATACCTACACGGTCTGCGTCAGGGTCTGTTGCAAGAAGAAGGTCAGGCTGTACTTTTTCGCAAAGTTCAATACCTTTTTGGAGAGCCTCTTTAATTTCAGGGTTCGGGTACGGGCAAGTGGTAAAGTTGCCGTCAGGAAGCTCCTGCTCAGGTACAACTGTAATTTCTTCAACACCGATTTTCTTAAGAACTTTTCTTACAAGTTTGTTGCCTGTACCGTTGAGTGGGGTATAAACTACCTTTAAGCCTGCACCCTCGCAAATGCCCGGGTTTACCTGCTGTTCCATAACTTTTTCAAGGTAGCTGTCATAAACATCATCGGAAACATATTCAATAAGACCGCTCTTAACAGCCTCGTCAAGGTCAGCAATCTTTACATCTTTAAACATATCAAGTTTGCAGATTTCGTCATATACAATACCTGCGGCAACATCTGTCATCTGACAACCGTCTTCGCCGTATGCCTTGTAACCGTTGTACTTAGCAGGGTTGTGGCTTGCTGTAACCATAATACCTGCCTGACACTTGAAGTAACGAACAAGGTATGAAAGTACAGGTGTAGGCTGTAATTCAGATGTGATGTAAACCTTAATGCCGTTGCCTGCAAGAACTCTTGCAGCCTCAAGCATAAAGAGGTCGGCTTTAATTCTGCTGTCGTGAGAAATAGCAACAGAGCCTTTGCCGTACTTCTGAATGATGTAATTTGCAAGTCCCTGAGTAGCCTGACGAACTACATAAATGTTCATTCTGTTAGTACCTGCTCCGATTACGCCTCTAAGACCTGCTGTACCAAAGGTGAGAGCCTTGTAAAAGCGATCATAGATCTCGTCCTCGTTGCCCTTTATGCTCTCAAGCTCGGCAATAAGGTCAGCATCTTCGGTAGCGCTTTCTAACCATTCGTTGTAAAGTTTCATAAAATCCATAAATAACCCCCGAGATATACTTTCACAGCACAAATATTGTGTGTAAAAATGGTATAAATTTATTTATTTTAAAAATTTTCACTATTTAGTATAACATAATTACATAGGAAATTCAAGTAAATTATTTATGCCCGGCGATTTTTCAAGAGGCGGGCATAAATGGTTATATGTTTTTGTAAATTTCCGTTAAATAATTAAAATTTTAATATTAATGTCAATCTTTATCATTAACGATAATCTCGGATTTATTTTTTCTTTTAAAAACAAATCTGAAAAAACAACATATTTTTTCCCAACAAAATTCAATGCCTGCGGCTATAATATTGAGTATTGCAGAGCTTAACAGAGCGCTGACAAATACCCAGAGTACCATAAGCGGCATAAACGGAAAACGGGCATAAAAATCAGGCGTATTTATATTAAGAATTTCGTAATAATAAATTGAATCAAAAATAAACGACACAAGGTAAGTGCCGAGCACCAAATCCGAAATTTTCCAAAGTACAAATTTTGCTTTTACATTAATATTTTCGAGTTTGAGCTTGCTTATTATCAAGAAAATCAGAACAGACATTACATACGGTTCAATACCGTACCAATACACATAATTTGCTGTGGTGAATGTACTGCCGTAGCATCTGTAAAAATTAAATGTGCCAAATCCGAAAATTGCAATTACAAGTGCGATTATAAGAAAAACATTTTTTATTTTCGTGCCGTATTCACGGATATAACAGCCTGTAAAGTAATAGGTGATAGGGTAAATGCCAACCCACCAGCTTGGCATAAGTTTTTGAGTATCGGTATCGGCTGCGGGATTTGCCCACCATTCGTAAGAGTCAAATTTAAAAGCATTAAATAACGACGGCAGAATAGTAATCGCAATCAAAGTAATAAGTAAAATATTTTTTTGCTTTCTGCTGTCAAGATTTTTATAGATAATGTTAAGAAACGGTATAATTAAAAACAGACCTATGTACATTTCTATGTACCAGGAATAATTTGCACCCGTAAAATCAAAAATACCCATAAAAAATGTAAGCGGAGTCAGTGTGTAACTTCCGTTACAGGATTTATAAATTATGCATGCGATTGCCACAAGAATATAAACTATAATTGTTTTTCGTATTCCTGAGTAATAGCCTTTTTTCAGCGTTTTGTTACACAAAAGAAATCCCGACAGTATCATAAACAGCGGTACGCAAACAGAAAACAGAGTGCGCAGAACCGTTGCAAAATACATCGGAACATTGTCTGCGGTTGTGCTGTAGTAGCCTGTATGGTAAAAAAAGTGAATACTTATTACACAAAGCACAGCAACTATTCGCAGGATGTCCATGGCAGGATTTCGATTTTGCAGCTTTTCAAGATTCATTGTTACCTCTCATTAAATGCCCTCCGTAAAATTACGAAAGGCATTTTTAAATCATTACATATTATTGTATAAGCCTTGTCAGTCCTCAAGAAATTCCTCAACAATAAATCTCGGGCGCCTTTTGACTTCCAAATAAATTTTTCCGATATACTCGCCGATAATACCGATTGCAAGAATTTGAAGTCCGCCGATAGCCCAGATAGAACACAAAATACTTGCCCAGCCGCTAACCGCAAAGCCCATAAAGTAGCTTACAAGGCTGTAAATAATCATAATAATGCTTATGGCAAATACAATTGTGCCAAGACCCGTTATCATTCTTATTGGCTGAATACTTAGAGAAGTAATGCCCTCCCAAGCAAGAGCAAGCATTTTTTTAAGCGGATATTTGCTTTCACCCGCAAGTCTTTCAAAACGCTCGTATGTAACTATATCCGACTTATAGCCGATAAGCGGTACCATACCTCTTAAAAAGATGTTTGTTTCTTTATATTCTGCAAAAGCGTTCAGTGCTCTTTTGCTCATAAGTCTGAAATCGGCATGGTTAAAAATAACTTTTGCACCCATTTTATTAAGAATTTTGTAAAACGCCTCGGCTGTAAATCTCTTGAAAAATGTGTCGGTTTCACGCTTTGAACGCACACCGTAAACAACATCGCAGCCGTTTTCGTATTTTTCAACCATTTCGTCAAATGTGTTGATGTCATCCTGTAAGTCTGCGTCAATTGAAATAACAGCGTCTGCCTTGTCTTTTAATGTAATAAGACCGCAGAGCAGAGCATTTTGATGTCCTCTGTTGCGTGTGAGTTTGATTCCCTGAAATACAGGATTTTCTTTGTGAAGGTCGCTGATAATACTCCAGGTTTTGTCTTTTGAGCCGTCATCTATAAATACGATTTTACTGTCATCGGTAATTTTGCCTTCAAGCATCATTTTACTGAACTTGTCAGAGAGCTTTTGCGCCGAATCTCTTAGTACTTCTTCTTCGTTGTAGCAGGGAATGGCAAGATATAATTTTGTCATATATGATATGCCTCCAAAAATAAATAATATGAAGAATTATCCATTAAATTAATAATACTATTATATAACTTATATAATTTAAAGTCAATAACGCACAAAACCAAGAAAATGTATCTTTGCTGATGTAAAAATGCCGCCAAAAAAGAAAATTTTAATAAAATAGTAAATTTAGTCTTGTAAAGGGTGAAATATTGTATTATAATTAAGAAGTAAAAAACCTTATGGAGGTATAATCAAATGGCTCAGAAATCAATAGCAGTATTAACAAGTGGCGGTGACGCTCCCGGTATGAATGCCGCTGTAAGAGCAGTAGTTCGTGCAGGTATAAATAAAGGAATGAGAGTTTACGGTGTTTACCGTGGATACAACGGATTACTTAACGGCGATGTTCAGGAAATGAATCTTCGCAGTGTATCTGATATAATCGGTTTTGGCGGTACAATGCTTTACACAGCAAGAAGTGAAGAGTTTGCTACTCCTGCAGGTATTAAGAAAGCAGCGGATTTTTGCAGAAGTATTGATGTATCGGGCGTTGTTGTAATCGGCGGTGACGGTTCTTTCAAGGGTGCTCGTGCTCTTACCAATGCAGGTATTAACTGTATCGGTATTCCAGGTACTATTGATAATGATATTGCTTGTTCGGAATATACAGTAGGCTTTGACACAGCAATGAATACAGCACTTCAGATGGTAGACCGTATTCGTGATACAGCACAGTCACATGACCGTTGTTCAATCGTAGAGGTTATGGGCAGACGCTGCGGTGATATTGCTTTGCAGACAGGTATCGCAACAGGCGCTACGGCTATTCTTGTTCCTGAAATTCCTTACAACATTGAAAGAGATGTTATTCAGAGAATTGTCAACACTCAGAAAACAGGTAAGAAACACTTTATCATTGTTGTTGCCGAGGGTGTAGGTAAGGTTGCTGAGCTTGCTAATTATATAGAAAACAGACTAGGTATTGAAACTCGTGCCACAATTCTCGGTCATGTTCAGCGTGGCGGTTCACCTACACTTCGTGACAGAGTTGTTGCAAGTGAGATGGGATTCAGAGCAGTAGAGTTGCTTGAGAAGAATCTCGGTAACCGTGTAGTAGCAATGAAAGACGGCAAAATCATTGATCTCGACATCAATGAGGCTCTTGATATGCAGCGTGTATTTGATGAAGATCTTTACAAGATTGCTATGACAATTTCTATCTGATAATTTATTCGGATTAATTTAATCGGTATTTAAAATGTCGGGGCGGACTATGTTCGCCCTGACTTTGTATTCTTATTTATTTGAAAGGATTTTCGCCTTATGATAACCTCTCAACAGGAATTGACAAGGGATTTGATTTTTTATTCTGTTTGTGTGTCGGATTTTGAAAAACTTGACTTTAAAAATGACGCACTTGCAGGAGTTCGTGCAAATTATTTTAATTCAAATCATCGTCCGCAAGCAGATGATACGGATATTTCCTTGGACGATGTTTCGTACAAACTCTCTTACAAAATGAGTAAAAATCAGCCTTTATCGTGGAAAGTAACAAAAAACCTCCGCCCATATCAATCTGTAAAGCGTGAAACAGGCGGAATTTACTGTGTGAGATATTATACAGAAAATGCAACAGTCTATAAAAAGCAATTTTTTGACAGTTCGCATTTATGGATAAGGACGGAATATTTTGACAAAAGCATAGAGGGAGAAAGACTTTGTACTGTTTCTCCTAAAAAAATTGACGGTGTTATCGCAATTGAAAAAATACTTTTCAGCAATAACCGTATGGTCGCCGGTGTTACTCTTTTCCCGTCAGACAAAAATCCCGAGAATAACAGCGCCGCACTTGTGTATTCAAATAACGGAATGATTTGGTATGACAGTGCGTTTGCTCCCGCTTCTTTGAATAAAGTCAATGCAAATTATAAGACGAAACACGCTAAACTTATGCTTGATGCAGATAAATTTTTGTCTGATTACAAACCTGAAAATCCTATAGATTTATCATTGCTTGAATATCTTGACGATACATTTACAGAACCAAAGCCACAGGTTACGGCTTATGACAGAATTGAGAAAATTCTTGAGGAGGCACATAAGACAAATAAAAATCTGTTCGGTCAGGTTATTGAACATTCGGGTGTCGAAGTAGCAGATGAAGAAACCGATGTTCTCGCACAAACCGATGAAAGCGTTGAAGAAAAAGTTACCGAAAATCACGATGATGAAGTTATCGAACAGGCTGAAAAGTTTGAAAAATCCGACGAAACGGAAAGTAAAGACGATAATAATTTACAAAATACCGTTGTTGAGGAAGGTGATGTTACAATTGCAGAAGAAGAAAGAAAATCTGACGCAGTGGTAAGCACTACTTCGGGCAATTATGAGTATTTTGGTGCGGTTGATGAAAACGGTTTGCGTACAGGCAGAGGAAGAACCGTATCTCCAAGCGGAATTACAGCGTATGACGGTGAATATGCACAAGGCAAGCGTGACGGCTTTGGTGTATTTTACTATAAAAACGGTGATATTAACTATGTCGGCGATTGGAAAGAGAATCAACGCAGCGGCGCAGGTGTAGGATACAGAACTTCTGACGGAACAATGCATATAGGTAAATGGGAGAATAATTCTCCGACAAACTACGGCGCAAGGTTTAATAAAGACGGTACATTTATTGATGTTGCCGATTATGCAAACGGAGTTAAAAACGGAAAATGCATTTCTTTAGACGAGAACGGCAATTTCTATATTTCAATATGGGAAAACGGAAAGAAAATTTCAGAACATATTATTGAATGGTGATAAAATGGATGATTTTGATTTTATTTCTGCACTAAATTCTTTTAATGAAAAATATTTGCCGAAAATTCTTATTTTTCTGCTTGTATTTGTTGTAGGCAGTTTAATTGTAAAATTACTGTTAAAGCTAATCAGAAAAATTATTGATAAAAGTAAGATTGAGCGTACTGTTATTACATTTTTCTTTTCTATATTAAAAATAGTTTTATATTTGATTGTTGTTATGACAGCGCTCTCTACAATCGGAGTTAATGTTTCTTCAATCATAACTACATTTGCCGCTGCGGCAATTACTGCCGGTCTTGCATTGCAGGAATCACTGGGAAATGTGGCGAGTGGCGTGGTAATTCTTATAAGTAAACCTTTTGTTGCAGGAGATATTCTTGAATTTGAGGGCATAAAAGGATATGTTAGAAGTATTCGTGTTTTTTCAACTCAAATTCATACTTTTGACAATAAAATTGTAAATATTCCAAATTCAAGACTTACCGCAAACAATGTAACAAACTGTACAGGTCAGACAAACCGCAGAATTAATTTGTCATATACTGTAGGCTATGATGATGACATTGACCTTGTTCGTAAGATAATTCTTGACCTTGCAAAGTCAGATGAAAGGGTTTTAAAAGATCCCGAACCAAAGGTATATGTTGATAAATATCTTGACAGCGGTATTCAAATTGTTGCTTGGGTGTGGGTAGAACCTGATGATTATTACGGTGTTTATTATATGATGCAGGAAAATGTACTAAAAGAATTTAAAAAGAACGGAGTAACAATTCCGTATCCGCATATTCAACTTGTTAAAGAATAAAAATTCATAAAATCATAACTATTGCTAAAAATAATAGTGCCTTCATTTGAGGGCACTATTTTTGTTTATTAAGGATGGTTTTATGAAAAAAATAATTGCTGCATTGCTTGCAGCCATTGCATTTGCTACGGCACTTACAGGTTGCGGCGGTAATAAGAATAATTCTAAAAACGAAACTTCTGCACATAGTTCCGCAACTTCCGAGAATTCCAAAAACGAAGACTCTAAATCAGACGATAAAAACAAAGTCGAGAGTAAAGCCGATTCTATGACAGATGATGCCGAGCGTAACGGCAGAGTTCGTGACGGTGACGGAATTATCGGAAATGAAGAATACGAAAATCGTGACGACGGTTTAACAGACGGTGTTGAAGATTATGTAGAGGGCAGAATGGAAAACGGCTCTACACTTGCTGATGATGCGATTTTTTAATGAAAAACGGGCGTTTTTAAGCGCCCGTTTCATCTTATGGATTATTTATTGAAAAATGAAGAATTATAGTTTAGCGTATGCTTTAATTAAGAATTAAAAATTTAGGTTAATGTATATAGTCGTTATACAGCCTTTTCAAGTTCATGCTTAAGCCTGCGAATAATCTTTTTTTCTAATCGAGAAATATATGATTGTGATATACCGAGTTTGTCGGCAACCTGTTTTTGTGTATGTTCTTTTCTGCCGTTAAGACCGAATCGCAATTCCATAATCAAACATTCTCTTTGATTAAGTTTTGATACCGCTTGCAGTACAAGCCTTTTTTCAAGTTCATTTTCAATATCTTTATTTACAAGGTCAGGGTCACTTCCTAAAATATCACATAATAACAGTTCGTTGCCGTCCCAATCTGTATTTAACGGTTCATCAATAGATACTTCGTTTTTCAATTGAGAGGATTTTCGCAGAAACATCAGTATTTCATTTTCAATACAGCGTGAAGCATATGTAGCAAGTTTTATGTTTTTTTCGGGTGAAAATGTTTTTACCGCTTTTATAAGCCCTATAGTTCCTATTGAAATTAAATCCTCTGCGCTTGCGCTCGGCGAATCGTATTTCTTGGCAATATATACAACAAGTCTTAAGTTATGGGTAATCAATTCTTCTCTGGCACTGTTGTCACCGTCTGTTATTCTTTGCATTATTTCGGCTTCTTCTGATTTTGTAAGAGGCGGAGGCAGAGTTTCACTTCCGTTAATATAAAATACTTCATCGTCAAAATTAAAAAATAATCTTATTTTTCTTAGAATCTGCATAATGTTCATTGCAATTTCTCCTGTCAGTTATTGATAAGTTCACTTGGTATTATTGCCTTTATATCATCTTTAAAGATGTTTTCGCAAATTCCTATATAAACCGAATTATCCGCTTCCTTTCCGTCAATAATAATGTTGTCGGCACAAAAGCCTTGCAGTATTCCGCTGCCGCCAAGGCTTGTGAACGGAATTAATCTGACCTTTGTTTTATCGGGGACAAAATCATTAAACACCTCTTTTTCGGCTACTATCACGCTCTTGCCCGAAAACGGCTCTTTTACATTGCAGCCTGTATCAAGTTTTGCGTTAAATATATAGCACTTGTCATTTATTTTTATTTCTATATTATGAATATCTGACTTGTAAACGCTTTTCGTCAGTTTTTTTATCAGTAAAAGAATATAATAGCATACGAGGGTAAGAATTATCAGCAAAACAGGGGAGATGTCAAAGTAAATTACATCATTGTATATTCCCATACCTTTTGGTTTAAAAGCGAGGTATATAAAAATCATAAGTCCGCCAAAAGAAAATGAAAGTGCAAAGAAAATAAGTACCCGCTTTATGTATGTTTTAATTTTGCATTTTCCAAAGGTAATAAAAATTATTAACATAGCGACCGCCAAATCGGTGAGAATATTTAATCCGAACGGCAGTACAGGGAGCAGAGCGGTGAGGCTGAAAAGTCCGCCGACAATACTTCCTATTATTACTCTGAAATATTTTATATTTGAACCGATGATTTTCTTTGTCAGCATCAGTAAAAAATAATCTATAAATATGTTTACCGTGATTAGAACATCAATGTAAATATTATTCATAACAAGCCCCTTTACTATTATTACATACATTCAAAATAATAAATGTCAAATTGTGTATAGGAGGTAAAATATGATTGTCGGTATAATTATAGGTGTATTTATAGGAGGCATTATCGGAGTAAGCGTAATGTGTCTGCTGTATTATCATAATTGAAGAAAATAAAAACGGCTGAGTCTTCGCTTTGAAAACTCAGCCGTATATTTTGCCTGAATATTAAGATTTTAAATTTCTTGTGCCAAGGAAAAGAATAGCAAGCATGCCTGAACCTACATGAGAACCGATAACCGGACCGATATCGCAGATAATTGATTTTTTGCACATACCCTTGATTCTTTTTTGAAGTTCAAGAGCACCTTCTTTGTTGTCTGCATGACCTATAAATACAGTCTGCTCTTTCGGGTTTTCAGCATCACGCTCAAAATGCGAAACAAGAGAATTATACACATTGCTTGCGCCTCTTACTTTACCTACATTAATAAGATGACCTCCTTCATCTACACTTATAAGAGGTTTAATCTGCAAAGCCTTACCGAATGTAGCCGCAACGGCGGAAATTCTGCCGCCTCTCTTAAGATGGTCGAGGTCTTCAACAATGAACCAGTGACAAACCTTGAGTTTAATATCATTGATATACTGTTCAAGCTCTTCGATTGAAACACCTTCTGTGTACTTCTGACCTGCAAGGTAAATAAGCAGGCCAAGTCCGACAGAGTCGCACATAGAATCAATAATAACAATTTTTCTGTCAGAATATTTTTCCTGCAAATCTTTTACAGCCATAAGACAAGTGTTATAAGTTCCGCTAAGACCTGTACAGATACCTGTATAAAGTATATCCTTTCCGGCTTTTAAATACGGTTCAAAATAATTTATAAAATTATTGTAGTTAATTTGGGTGGTTTTTGAGTCAATACCGCTTTTGAGCTTAGAATAAAAGTCATCAAGACTCATCATTCTTGCATCTGCATAGTGGAGGTAAGACTTGTCCTCCATAGTAAATTCCATTGGCAGAATTTCAACATTAATCTCCTTGGCAATTTCAGCAGAAAGGTCACAGGAGGAATCGGTCATAAAAATATAATCCATAAAAACATCTCCTTTGTAGTGTACATTTGTCATATAAGTTTATTCTATCAAATATATATATAAAAGTCAATGAATGGAGGCTTTTTTTATGAATTGCAGACTTACAGATATAAGACATAAGGAAGTAATAAGTGCGTGTGACGGTTGCAGAATAGGTTTTGTGGATGATGTTATAGTAGATACCAAGTGTGCAAAAATAGTGTCGATTGTTATATTCGGCAGGAGCAGTTTTCTGGGCTTTATAGGTAAATGTGAGGATTATATAATTCCGTGGGAGAAAATTGAACTTATAGGTGAAGATACAATTATCATATCCTGTTCCATGCCGAATCCCGTAAAAAGGTGCAAAAAGCCAAGATTTAAAGAGAAATTCTAAAAAAATTGATTTTCTACCTATTTTGCACAATCCACTAAGAAGTATTCGCTAATTTATGCAAATTAAACAATTATTTGTGTTTATGAGAAAATTAAAATTTGATTGTTACAACAATATAACAAAAGTAACAAAAAATAACAGGGCTGAAAATTTGCATTTTTCAAAAAAATGTGGTTTAATAACAACGAATTGTGTGTTTGATAAAATTTTAACGACTAAAGGAAGTCGCATAAAACACAGCCGAATATTGGTTTTGAATTATGCTAATCACAGGGAGGATAAATTTTTGAGAACAAATAATAAACATACAGAAAATGGCAAAAAACAGGTTACTGCAAAAAAGACAAGCAGAGCACTTAAACCTATTTCTTTTATAAGTGCTATAATACTGGCATCTGCTTGCCTGCTTATTCCTACCACAACACTTGCGCCAAGTGTTGATGCTTATGCTGACAGCAGAGCGGCTGCATACTCCGTTGGCGGTATTGATACTTTCTCACAGTCAATTGCTGAAAATTGTGCGGAAACAGTACCTACGGAAACTGCTGACAAAAAAGCAGAGGAAACCACAGCGGCAACCAAACCGACAGAAAAGGCTACCAAGCCTACAACAGCTCCCGCAAAGGAGAACAAAAAAGAAACTAAGGCAACTACTAAGCCTGTTGAAGAAAAAGAAGAAGAAACACAGCCTACAGAGAGTGTACAGACTTATCTTGTAAGTATTGATAATCCTGACACATCTTATTCTCCGAGCAGGGTAACTCTTTCTGATTATGACAGAGCAAAACTCGAGCGCCTTGTAATGGGTGAGGCAGGTACTATGGGTTATGAGGGATGTGCTCTCGTTGCTCAATCAATCAGAGATGCTATGAACCTTTCCGGTAATACATCTATTGATTACATTATAGATGAATATAAGTACTATGCCCCGACAAACATTGAGCCAAACTCAGATGTTAAAGCAGCGGTTTCTTATATTTTTGACAACAACGGTTCGGCTGTTCAGCACAGAATCATCTGTTTCTACACAGGTGAAAGTAAATGGCACGAAACACAGAATTTCATTATCAGCTGCGGTAATGTAAGGTTTTTTGATCTGGCAGTCTGATACATACAATATGCAAAAAATCAAGTGTTATTTCAAAAAAACACTTGATTTTTTTGCATTTTATGGTATAATAATATAGCATTTCGCACGTTGGGCTTGTCGGAACGGTGGCAAATTGCTCTTAACCCGATAAAAATCAAGGCCCGGCGGAGGTTTTAACCTAAGGAGGATATTTAAAATGGCAGTAGTTTCAATGAAACAGCTCTTAGAAGCAGGTGTACACTTTGGTCACCAGACAAGAAGATGGAACCCTAAGATGGCTGAATACATCTTCACAGAGCGTAACGGTATTTACATTATTGACCTACAGAAGAGCGTTAAGAAGCTCGAAGAGGCTTACAACTTTGTTCGTGAGCTTTCAGCAGAAGGCAAGAGCGTACTCTTTGTAGGTACAAAGAAGCAGGCTCAGGATTCAGTTAAAGAAGAAGCTCTCCGTGCAGGCGCTTACTATGTAAACGCAAGATGGCTCGGCGGTATGCTCACAAACTTTGCTACAATCCGCAGAAGAATTGCTCGTTTAAAGCAGCTCCGCACAATGCAGGAGGACGGTACATTTGATCTTCTTCCTAAGAAGGAAGTTATCAAGCTTAACCTTGAGATCGAAAAGCTTGAGAAGTTTATGGGCGGTATTAAGGATATGACTTCAATGCCGGGCGCACTCTTTATTGTTGACCCAAGAAAAGAGAGAATCGCCGTTGCTGAAGCTAAGAAACTCAACATTCCGATTGTTGCTATTGTTGATACAAACTGTGACCCTGATGAAATCGACTATGTTATCCCAGGTAACGATGACGCTATCCGTGCAGTAAAGCTTATTGCAGGTGCTATGGCTGACGCTATCATTGAGGGTAAAGAAGGTCAGATGGGTGCAGCTGCTGTTGAAGAAGAAACAGCAGAAGAGGCAGCTGAATAATTTTATTTATCTTATAATTATATCAATCGAAAGGATGTAATATAAATGGCAGCATTTACAGCTCAGGATGTTAAAACATTAAGAGAAAAAACAGGTTGCGGCATGATGGATTGCAAAAAGGCTCTCACAAATGCCGATGGTGATATGGACAAGGCTATTGACTTCTTAAGAGAGCAGGGCCTTGCAAAAGCAGCTAAAAAGGCAAGCAGAATTGCTGCTGAAGGTGTTGCTTATGCAACAACTAATGCAGACGCTTCTGTTGGCGTAGTTATCGAAGTAAACGCTGAAACAGACTTCGTTGCTAAGAACGATTCATTTATGGATTTTGTTAAGGCTTGTGCTCAGACAGTTATCGAGCAGAATCCTGCTGATGTTGATGAGCTTCTTACACTTAAGGCAGCAGGCTCAGAGCAGACAGTTGCTGAACTTCTCCAGGAGAAGATTCAGACAATCGGCGAGAACATCAAGATCCGTCGTTTTGAGCGTATGGAAGGTGCTTGCGTAGCTTATGTTCATGCAGGCGGTAAGATTGGCGTTCTTGTAAACTTCACAACTGATATTGCTGTAAACGATGAGTTCATTGCTTACGGTAAGGATGTAGCTATGCAGATTGCAGCTCTCAACACTCCATACCTTACAGAGGCTGATGTTCCGGCTGAAGTTATTGAGCATGAGAAAGAAGTTATGCGTCAGCAGGTTATTAACGAGGGTAAGCCTGAGGCAATTGCTGATAAGATCGTTATGGGTAAGATCGGCAAATTCTATAAGGAGAACTGCCTTGTAGATCAGGAGTTCGTTAAGGACAACAAGCAGACAATTAAGCAGTACACTAACAACACAGCTAAGGCTCTCGGCGGCAGCATTGAGATTGCTAAGTTCGTTCGTTTTGAAAAGGGCGAAGGCATTGAGAAGCGTCAGGACGATTTCGCAGCTGAAGTTGCAAGTATGGTTAAATAATTAATTATTTATTAATATTGCATAATTAATCCCACTCAAATTTTTTGAGTGGGATTTTTTGCATTTGGAAATAAAGCAGTATAAGTATTTTTAGGTACTTTATCAAATGTTTGTTGAGTGAATTATGGATTATCGCACGGCTTTAGCTAAATAATTAAAAATTTGGTTTGGGTTTGGGCAGTGCCCCTAATATATTCCAATATAACAATGTATCAGGCTCAAACAGCGAGCTGTTCGGCTATCAAGAAATTGTGTAAGAGTAAAGTGTTTGTGGCTTTGCCTACACTCCCACGACCTTTGAAAAAGTCGACCAAACTTTTATAATTGCTTTGCAGTTGTATTAAGTCAAACTATAATTTATTAATGTTACCCCCGACTTTTAGAATAGAACCGATTTCTATAAGACAGCAATTATCAAATTAATTACAAACAGAGCGATTGTAAGGCACATAAAAACAAAGGCGACCTTTTTTTGATTAGTAACATTAATAACAACTTTCTTTTTAATATTAGGAGATTTACTGAATATATAAGAAATAAAATCTACATTATTGATGTTGCTTTTAATATCTTTACCTATAATCAAAAACAAATTAAACTGTAATTTTAAAAGAATGTATTTTTCGGTTTCGTAAACGCCCGTAATGCTTGAATAATCAAATTCTCTTGATATATTCTTTGTTACGGTAATAATTTTTTCGCCAAAGTAAGTAGTGTGAGTAATATACTTTTCGCCGGTAGTAAACAAAGCTCTTTTATAGCTGTTTTTGATATTTCTCTGTGTTTTAAAATATATTACTCCCATAAGCAAAATTATTACTGCGGATAATATCAGATATAATTGCATATCATCTGTAGTTTCACTTTGAAAATAATAATTAAAAGATTTTAGTATTAATATTCGTGTTGTTATAAAACCCGTTATGATAAATTCAATTATAAATATTATTGCCAATCTTTTATAGCTTACATTGTTAAAGTCTAAATAATCTTGTTCGTTCATTACAATTTTTGATTTAAAATCGTATTTATAATCACTGTAATTAATATTTTCATTATCCATTTTTAACACCTCAATACAATGTTATCATAATGATAAGTAAAAGTAAATAAAATGTTATAAAACAATCAAATTACAGCTGATTTTTTATAGAAAAATAATAAAAAGGACATCGGTATATGAACAGCCGATGTCCTTTGAGTTTTTAAGATTTAAAATCAGTCAGCAAAATATCTCTTTAAAAGACCTGCAAAGCCTGCACCGTGTCTTGCCTCGTCTTTAGCCATCTCGTGAACTGTATCGTGGATAGCGTCAAGATTTTGAGCTTTTGCTCTCTTAGCAAGATCAAATTTGCCTTCGCAAGCGCCTGCTTCTGCCTCTGCACGCATTTGGAGGTTCTTCTTTGTGCTGTCTGTAATTACTTCACCGAGGAGTTCTGCAAACTTTGCAGCGTGCTCTGCCTCTTCAAAAGCATACTTAGTAAAAGCGGCTGAAATTTCAGGATAACCTTCTCTGTCAGCAACTCTTGCCATTGCAAGGTACATACCTACTTCTGAACATTCACCCTCAAAGTTAGCTCTGAGATCCTTTAAAATATCTTCGCTAACGCCCTGAGCTACGCCAACCTCGTGAACTGTTGCAAAAGACGCGCCCTCTACAACCTCTTTGAATTTGCTTGCAGGAGCTTTACACTGTGGGCAAAACTCCGGAGCTGTAGGTCCTTCATAAACATATCCGCATACTGTACAATACCATTTCATAATTTTTTCTCCTTTATAATAAATATATATTGTTAATTAAATACCGCTGTTCGGTATTAGTTATTACAGCAATCTGAACATTTGCCGTAGTAGATAACAAGTTTGCTCTCAATAGAAAAGCCTTTATTTAAAAGTGCAAGGCTTTCCGACGATTTGCTGCCGTCATCTGCTACATCAATTACCCTGCCGCAACAATTGCACACAAAATGTGTATGTGGGGAAGTGTTACCGTCAATGCGTTCTTCACCGTTTACATTACACACAACGCTTACCTTGCCTTCATTTTTAAATAATGAAATGTTACGGTAAACTGTGCCAAGGCTGAGATCCGGATAATCGTGCTTAAGCTGTTCGTATATCCAACGGGCACTTGGGTGTGTCGTTGTACTGAGAATTGTGTTGTATATAGCGTTTCTTTTTGAGCTGAAATTTCTTTTCATTGCAACATTTTCTCCAAAAAATTGATAATGATTACTGATTGCAAATATATTATCATAACTTTAAATTATTATATTTACATAAAAGACTAATAAAAATTATTTTTATAAAAAAATTTGGAGGTATTTATGGGTAAAATATACAAAAACAGATTAAAACTGCTTTTAATGTGTCTTACCACAGTAATTCTGTCAATTTTTATACTTGCATCTCTTAGCGGTGCAAGGGAAATTTCGGAAAATGCTATAAAAATGCCGATTATAATGTATCATTCGGTATTAAAGGATAAATCAAGCCAAAATGATTATGTGATTTCACCTGATTTATTTGAAAGCGATTTAAAATATTTTCAGGAAAACGGTTATACAACCGTAACGGTAAATGATTTAATTGACTATGTTTATTCCGATAAAGCCTTACCTGACAAATGTGTGATGCTGACATTTGATGACGGATACTACAATAACTATAAATATGTTTTTCTGTTGTTAAAAAAATACAACGCAAAAGCTGTAATTTCACCCGTTGCAAAGTTCAGTGAAGACTTTACGGCAACAGGTGAAGAAAATGCAAACTACGGTCATCTTTTGAAAAAGAATATTAAAGAAATGTATGATTCCGGGCTTGTGGAATTTCAGAATCATTCATACAATATGCACACTTTGACGCCGAGAAAGGGAATAGGTAAAAAATATAAGGAAAGTGATGATGAATATAAAACTGCAATTACAAATGATATAAATAAGGCTCAAGAATATATAAAATCTATTACGGGCAACGCACCTACCGCATTTATTTATCCGTTCGGTGAAGAAAGCGGCTCAAGTCTTGAAATTCTTAAAGAGGCAGGCTTTTTGTCTACTTTAAATTGTACCGAAAAACTTAATTATGTAACAAAAAATCCCGAAAGTCTTTATGAACTCGGAAGATTTCGCCGAGATAATGCGGAATCAACAGCACAACTTATGGAAAAAATAAGCAAAAAATAAATTGCGGAATAATATATTGTATGGTGCGTGAGCATTATTTTTATAAAAGGAGAATTATTATGCCAAAGGTATATTTAAGTCCGTCACTTCAGGAGTATAATCCTTATGTTGACGGCGGAAATGAAGAATATTATATGAATCTTGTTGCCGACGCTATTGAGCCGTATTTGCTTGCAAGCGGAATAGAATTTGACAGAAACAGTCCAGAAATGACTTTGTCACAGGCGATAAAGGACTCTAATAATTCGGCAAATGATTTACATCTTGCAGTACACAGTAATGCTGCACCGGAGGGCTCGGCAGGCAGATATACCGGTGCTGACATATATTATTATCCGTCAAGCCTTAACGGAAAAAGGTTCGCTGAAATCTTACAACGAAATTATGAAAACATCTATCCGTATCCTGACGATGTAGATATTATTCCGACCACAAGCCTTGCGGAAGTCCGCAGAACCAAAGCACCGTCGGCATTGATAGAAGTAGCGTACCACGATAATCCCGAAGAGGCACAGTGGATAAGAGAAAATGTCGGAGCAATCGGAAGAAATCTTGCACAGTCGATTGCGGAGTATTTTGGAGTACCGTTTGTAGAGGCTTGAAATAGACGGCTATATAGTGTATAATTTAACAAAAAGCTAACGGAAGTGTAAGTATGAACGCTTTGAGCAACGAAACTAAACTTAAAATTGAAAAAACAATAAAAAATTTGAAAGCAAACAAGATGGATGCTTATTATTGTGATAACAAAGAAGACGCCTGCAATCTTGTAAAAACTCTGATTAAAAAGGGCGATGTAATATCAAGCGGCGGTTCTGTTACTCTTAAAGAAACAGGAGTGTATGATATTATTACTTCTTCCGATTATAAGTATCTTGACAGAGCGGCAGAGGGAATTACTCCCGAAGAGGTGGAAGAAGTTTATCGTAAGACTTTTTCTTCCGATGTTTACTTTGCGAGCAGTAATGCGATTACAGAAAACGGAGAACTGTATAATGTTGACGGCAATTCTAACCGTGTTGCGGCAATTTTATATGGTCCTAAGAGTGTTATACTTGTTTGCGGTTATAATAAAATTGTAAAAAACATTGATGAGGCAATTGACAGAGTAAAGAGAATTGCCGCACCGAGCAATACAATAAGATTGAATATTGAAACTCCATGCGGCAAAACAGGTAAATGTATTACAGCAGACAAAGAGGGCGCAGAACTTTGTTCGGGCTGCAAAAGTGACAGAAGAATTTGCTGTAACTATGTAGTTTGCGCTCAACAAAGACATAAGGACAGAATTAAGGTAATAATTATAGGTGAAAAATACGGATATTGATATATTAAAATTTAATTAAATAACAATAGAATTATTCCGCTAATTGTTTTTGTGAATTATTGATTTTAAAAAATATGTACTGTTTAAGGCAAGCCATACCTTTGTTTCTAAAAATATGGCTTGCCGCACAGCTATGAACCCGATTAGTGAAAGTTGTTATTCTGATTCTTGTTCTGGCTGTTCTTCTGGTTTTTATTCTGGTTGTTATTCTGATTTTTGTTCTGATTCTGGTTATTGTTCTGGTTCTGATTGTTATTCTGATTCTGGTTGAAGTTCATATTAGCACCTCCCTCCGATATGCTTATTATTATCGTTTCTAAGGAATTTATACAATGAATATTTTTTTAGATAAAATGAAAGCTCTGCTCGGTGACGAGTTTGACGATTTTTTAAAATTTTATAATTCAAGCGGAGAGCATTACAGAGGTTTAAGAGTAAATACTCTGAAATGTTCTGTGGAAAAACTTGAAAAATTACTTGATTTTGATTTAAAATCCGCTCCTTTTTGCAGTGAAAGTTTTTATATTCCGAATGAAATTACTTCGCTCGGTAATAACCCTTTGCATCATGCGGGCGCTTTTTATATACAAGAGCCGTCTGCTTCTTCGGCAGTAACAATGCTTGATGTGCAGGAGGGCGACTATGTACTTGACCTTTGCGCAGCACCGGGCGGCAAGAGTACGCAAATTGCCGCTAAGCTCAATTCAAAAGGCTTTTTATGGAGCAATGAAATTGTCAAAAACAGAGCTAATATTCTGCTCTCTAATATTGAAAGAATGGGTATAAGAAATGCCACGGTTTCAAATGCGTATCCCGAGGTGCTTTGTGACAGGCTTGCCGGCTGTTTTGACAAAGTGCTTGTTGACGCTCCTTGCAGCGGTGAGGGAATGTTCAGAAAAGACTCAACTGCCGAAAGCGAGTGGAGTGACGAGCATGTAAAAAGCTGTGCGGAGAGACAGTTAAAAATTTTGAACAGTGCTAAGAATGCGCTTAAAGACGGCGGAGTTATGGTGTATTCCACCTGTACTTTTTCAGTTGAAGAAAATGAGGGCGTTATCGGCAGGTTTTTAGAGGAAAATCCTGATTTTAAACTTGAAGACGCAAATGTAAATTTTGGCAGACCGACGCTTGAATATGCACGAAGAATTTTTCCGATGGACGGCGGCGAGGGACATTTTGCCGCAAGATTGAAAAAATCAGGCGAATTATATAAAAATTCTTTTACGGAAAACAGTAAAAAGAAAATTGACAGTAAAATTTTTGATTTTTACGACAGCCTGTTTATAGGCAGACCGTTTGGTGAAAATATTGAAGTGATAGGCGATAAAATTATTGTTTTGCCGCAGGAATATGTATCGTATGAAAAGCTGCCCGTTTTGCGCAGCGGAATAATTTTGGGACAAATAGTTAAAAACAGAATCGAACCGCATCATTCGGCATTTATGGCGGCAAAAGCAGACGAGTGTGTTTCAAAAGTGGATTTTGATGTAAATTCTGCGGAAATTAAAGCGTTTCTTCACGGCGAAGAAGTTGCCGTTGACAATAATATTAAAGGATACACTGCTGTCTGCGTAAACGGAATTACTGTGGGATTTGGCAAATGCTCAAACGGCAGACTAAAAAATAAATATCCGAAAGGACTTAGACTTTTATAATGAATAACTTATCTGATATAGGAAAAATTAAAGAGATACTTTCAAAACACGGCTTTACATTTTCAAAATCACTTGGTCAGAACTTTCTGATTAATCCGTCTGTATGCCCGAGAATGGCAGAGTACAGCGGTGCAGGCGAGGGTGTAGGTGTAATTGAAGTCGGTCCGGGTATCGGTGTACTTACAAATGAACTTTGTCAGCTTGCCGATAAGGTAGTGGCAGTAGAACTTGATAAAAGACTTCTGCCTGTTCTTGAAGAAACCCTTGGCGAATACGATAACTTAAAAGTAGTAAACGAAGATGTACTTAAACTTGACTTACACAAGCTGATTGCGGAAGAATTTGCGGGAATGAAGGTTGTTGTCTGTGCTAACTTACCTTATTACATAACATCTCCCGTTATTATGAAACTGCTTGAGGACAGACTGCCGATAGAGGCAATAACCGTAATGGTTCAGAAAGAGGCGGCACAGAGAATTTGTGCGGAAGTCGGTACAAGACAGAGCGGTGCGGTCACTGTGTCTGTAAATTATTATGCCGAGCCTGAAATGCTGTTTGGCGTAAGCGCAGGTTCTTTTATGCCTGCCCCGAAAGTCGATTCGGCAGTAATAAGACTTAATGTAAGAAAAGAGCCGCCTGTAAAGGTTGAGAGTGAAAAACTGTTATTCAATGTAATAAAAGCGGCTTTTTCACAGAGAAGAAAAACTCTTGCAAATTCGCTTAGTTCGGGACTTTCTGTTGAAAAAGGCAAGATAAATGAGCTTTTGATTAATTCGGGAGTAGAAACAAACGCAAGAGCGGAAAAGCTGACTCTTGATGACTTTGCGAATATTACAAACAATTTGCAGGAGATGATGTAATGAAAAAGCAAAAAATGAATGTTCTTTTTAAAATTGCGTTTATTTTACTTATAATATGCGTATTGCTTATATTAGCATCAATTATTATTGCCTATGCTTTTGACAGTGAAAAATGGTCGGCAATCACTTCCGCAAGCGGAGTTTTGCTTGCAACCGTAGGAATAATTCTCGGAATGTTAAGCAAACCTAAGAAAGTAAAGTTAAAAGATGAAAATAAAGAAAAACAGTTGACAAAAACCGAATAATCTGATAGAATAAAACCACTGTAAAGGGGAGTAGTTTGCAGATAATCTGTGGTACAATTCGTCAATCTCATACCTTATGGTATCGGTTGTATCTTAAAAAACGAGACTTTTATTGTATGATAATTGCGTTTGCAATATTTTACAATAAAAGTCTTTTTTGTTTGCTTACTTTCTTTTATTAAGAAAAAATATGGAGGAATTATGATGAACTGGTATCAGTTGACCAAAGAACAAGTGCTTGAAAAACTCGGTGTTACAAAGGACGGACTGAGCTCAAAAAAAGCCGAAGAATTATTGCAAAAAAACGGCGAAAATGTTTTGCAGGAGGGAAAGCGAAAAACCGCTTTGCAAGTGTTTCTCAGTCAGTTTGCGGATTTGCTTGTAATTATTCTTATTATTGCTGCAATTATTTCAATGTTTTCGGGTAATATTGAAAGCACTATAGTAATTTTTGCGGTAATTACACTTAATGCCATTCTCGGTACAGTCCAGCATATTAATGCGGAAAAATCACTTGACAGTTTAAAGTCACTTTCATCTCCGAATGCAAAAGTAATTCGTGACGGACAGAAAATTGAAATTCCGTCAAAAGAAGTGGTTGAGGGTGATATGGTTGTGCTTGAGGCGGGTGACCTTGTAGTAGCTGACGGCAGAATTATGAATAATTATTCTTTACAGGTAAATGAAAGCTCACTTACGGGCGAATCAACTAATGTTGATAAAAACGATGATAACATTACTGCGGAAGTCCCGCTCGCAGACAGAACAAATATGGTATATTCGGGCAGTTTGGTAACCTACGGCAGAGCTATTGTAGCTGTTACAGGCACAGGTATGAATACCGAAATAGGCAAGATTGCAAGCCTTATGAATGCGGCAAAAGAAAAGAAAACTCCTTTGCAGGAGAGCCTTGATAAATTCTCAAGCAAACTTGCGATTATTATTCTTATTATTTCTGCGCTCGTATTCGGTTTAAGTCTTTTAAATCATATGGCAATTATTGATGCGCTTATGTTTGCTGTTGCCCTTGCCGTTGCCGCTATTCCTGAGGCTTTGGGTTCAATTGTTACTATTGTACAGGCAATTGGTACTCAAAAAATGGCTAAGGAAAATGCCGTTATCAAAGATTTGAAAGCGGTTGAAAGCCTCGGTTGTGTATCTGTAATTTGTTCCGACAAAACAGGTACGCTTACTCAAAATAAAATGACTGTTCAGAAAATATATATCAACGGTGAAAGTATTTTTGAAGAAGAACTTGACCTTAATAATCAAAGCCACCGCTATTTACTTTACGATATGGTGCTTAATAACGATTCAAGCATTGTTGACGGAAAGGGAATAGGCGATCCTACAGAGTATGCGTTGCTTGAAACTCTAAGAAAACTCGGATACAACGAAGATGATTTGCGTTCGGGACTTAAAAGACTTGAGGAAGTGCCGTTTGATTCCGACCGTAAGATGATGAGCACAAAGTATAAACTTCACGGTGTGAATCATATATTGACTAAAGGTGCTATTGACGCTATTCTTGACAGATGTGACAGTATTGCGGCAAAGGACGGTGTTCGTCCGATTACTCAAGCCGACAAGGCAGATATACTCAAGCAGAATACAGAGTATTCCGAAAACGGCTTGCGTGTGCTTACTTTTGCTTACAAGGAGTCTGATGAAGAACTCAATGTAAATACGGAGTACGGATATACTTTCTTAGGACTTGTTTCTATGATTGACCCGCCTCGTGAGGAGTCAAAAGTAGCGGTTGCAGATGCTGTCAGAGCAGGTATTAAGCCTGTTATGATAACAGGTGACCATAAGATTACCGCCACTGCCATTGCAAGACAGATTGGTATTTTCAGAGAGGGAGATATTGCCGTAACTGGTATGGAGCTTGACGCAATGAGCGACAGTGAACTTGACCAAAAGATTGAAAAAATATCTGTCTATGCTCGTGTTTCACCCGAAAATAAAATCAGAATTGTTGAGGCTTGGCAGAGAAAGGGCAACATCGTTTCTATGACAGGTGACGGCGTAAATGACGCACCTGCACTCAAAAAAGCCGACATCGGTGTTGCAATGGGCATTACAGGTACAGAGGTATCTAAGGATGCAGCGTCTATGGTACTTCAGGATGACAACTTTGCAACAATTATTAAAGCTGTTGCAAACGGCAGAAATGTTTACAGGAATATTAAAAATGCAATTCTGTTCCTGCTTTCGGGCAATATGGCAGCTATATTTGCGGTAGTTTACGCATCACTTCTTGCTTTGCCTGTGCCTTTTGAGGCAGTTCATCTTCTCTTTATAAATCTTTTAACCGACTCGCTTCCGGCTATTGCTATCGGTATGGAGAAACCCGAAAAAGATTTACTCTCGCAAAAACCGAGAGATCCTAAACAGGGTATTTTGACTAAAGAATTTTCCGCACTAATGCTTTTGCAGGGTGCACTGATTGCCGTTGTTGTAATGACTGCTTTCTATATAGGTTTGCAGGTTAATGCCGCAACTGCAAGTACAATGGCTTTTGCAACACTTACCCTTGCTCGTTTGTTCCACGGCTTTAACTGTCGCAGTAAGCATTCGATTTTTAAAATCGGTCTTGCCTCAAATGTATATAGCCTGCTTGCTTTTGCGGCAGGTGTAGGACTTCTTGCTTTTGTAATTTTTGTACCGTTTATGCATCCGTTGTTTAAGATTGCGGAACTTACAGGCGCACAAATCGGATTTATTGCTCTGCTTGCTTTTATTCCGACTGTAATTATTCAGATTGCTAAGGTAATTGCTGAAAACATTAAAAAGAGTAAATAAAAGCAAAATCAGCCAAACTCAAGCAAAGATATATCTCTTTTAATAAAATAAATTTTATAAACCGCAGTATTGTTGTTAAAATATTATTAAAATTCTTGACAACTAACTGCGGTTTATTTTATAATTAAGTTAAATAAATTTGTGAGGTGGCTTTATTATGAATATTTGGCACGATATATCACCAAAAAGGATTACATCAGAAAAATTTTACGCTGTTATTGAGATTTCAAAGGGCGGTAAAAATAAATATGAGCTTGATAAAGAAACAGGTATGTTAAAACTTGACCGTGTGCTTTTTACTTCAACTCATTATCCCGCAAACTACGGTTTTATTCCGAGAACTTATGCAGATGACGGAGATCCGCTTGATGTGCTTGTTCTTTGTTCCGAAACAATACAGCCAATGACACTTGTTGAGTGCAAGCCTATCGGTGTACTCAATATGATTGATAATGACAGCTGTGACGAAAAAATCATTGCCGTTCCTGTTAATGACCCTAACTATTGCGGTTACAATGACATTGCTGACCTTCCTCGTCACTATTTTGACGAAATTCAGCACTTTTTCCAGGTATATAAGAGCCTTGAAAGCGGTAAGGTTACATCTGTAACTGAAACCAACGGTGTTGAGATGGCTAAGGATATTATTAAAAAGTCAATCGACAGCTACATTAAAGATTTCCAGATGGCATAATTTGAGGTAAATATGACTGAAAAAGAAAAAATGATTGCCGGCAAGGTATATAATTCTCAAGACAGCGAGCTTGTTGCTGCTTTGAATAAATCTAAGTCGCTTTGCCGTCAATACAATAATCTTGATTTTTCAAATGTTGCCGCTCGTAAGGTTATTATTGATGAACTTTTACAAGAAGAGCATAACGATGGATATTGTGTTTTTACTCCTCCGTTTTGGTGTGACTACGGATTTAATGTAAAAGTGGGTAAGAATTTCTATTCAAACCATAACCTTGTTATACTTGATTGTGCAGAGGTTACTTTTGGCGACAATGTTTTTGTCGGCCCTAACTGCGGATTTTATACTGCAATTCATCCTATTGATGCTCATCAGAGAAATACAGGAATTGAACTTGCAAAACCGATAAAAGTCGGCAGTGATGTTTGGTTTGGCGGCGGCGTAACCGTACTTCCCGGTGTTACTATCGGAGATAATGTTGTAATCGGTGCAGGCTCGGTTGTTGTAAAAGACATTCCGTCAGGTGTTGTAGCGGTCGGCAATCCTTGCAAACCTATCAGAAAAATTACCGAGGCTGACAAGCTTGATTTAGACGATCCGAATATCTAAAAATATTAATGCATAACAAAAGGCTTTCTTGAGTTTTTAAGAAAGCCTTGATATTTTTTTATAAAAATATTAAAATAATTATAGTTTGAAGTCATCTAAGGTGTACTCGTGAAGAGTCGGCGCTGACTGCGGAACACGCATAAGCGGGTCATATTTAAAGCTTTTGCATTTGTCATCAATAATTGTTTTGTTTTTTATGCAATGACAGGTATCGTTTTCATAAACCGAATTTAAGCAGTATGTACAGCTTGGTTTTATGTTTTTGCCGAAAAGCTTTTTCTTCAACATAATATCACCTCATTCTTTAATCATTATAACATTAACAGTTGTCATTTTCAAGCGAAACTACGCATAAGGAGAAGTATAATGAAATTTAATTCAAAAACTATGACTATCCATAATGCGGACAGTGTGCCGTATTTAACATATAATTCTTTATCGGAAATTGATTTTATAAATCATGCTTTTTCCACAAAACTCGGCGGTGCGTCGACGGGTGAGTTTACATCAATGAACTTTGCGTTTAACAGGGGAGATAATCCCGACAGTGTTACTGAAAACTATAAACGCTTTTGCAAAAGTGCGGGATTTGATTATAATACGCTTACGGCTTCTGCTCAAGACCATAATACTTATGTTCGTGCGGTTACAACAGAAAATATTGGTACAGGTATTTATAAGCCGAGAGATATTGAAAGCGTAGACGCTTTGATAACAAATCAGAAAGGTGTGACTTTGGTCACTTATTATGCCGATTGTACACCGCTTTTCTTTGTTGACACAAACAAAAAAGCAATAGGACTTGCTCACGCAGGCTGGAGAGGTACTGTCGGCAGAATAGGCGAAAAGGTTGTGCAAAAAATGACCGAGCTTTACGGAACAAACCCATCTGATTTAAAATGTGCGATTGGCCCTGCTATTTCCGTGTGCTGTTATGAGGTTGACAAACCTTGTGCCGACCATTTTCTTGCACTTAAAAATGTAAATCCGTCAGATTTTGTTCATCCTAAAGAAAACGGCAAGTATATGGTTGACTTGCTTGAAACCAACAGACAAATTCTTACGGCAGCAGGTGTAAAGCCGGAGAATATCACAATTTCCGATGTATGCACAAACTGTAACAGCGATTTGTTGTGGAGTCACAGGGCAACCAAAGGGCATAGAGGCACAATGTGTGCGTTTATGTGTATAAAATAATTCTTAAATAGAAATATGCTTATTCTTTGCAAACCATACTTCTTTTACAGAAAATTCTTTGCCGTTAAGATAATTAAGAATACCTGCGTCGGTGTCAAATGAAAATTTAAGTTTATAGCTGTAAAGTGCCTGATACTTAATGTTATCAGGTGCTTTTCTGTTTTTTCCGTATTTAGTATCGCCTACAAGCGGATGACCGATATATGCCATATGCGCTCTTATCTGATGCGTTCTGCCTGTCAGAAGTTCAACTTCCGCAAGACTGTATTTGCCGTTGAAATCAAGAATTTCATATTTTGTTATAATTTCTTTTGAGCCGTCAACCTGTTTACTGAAAACTTTAACTTTATTTTGCGCTTCGTTTTTAATAAGATAATCGTGAAGAATATCGCAATCTTTTTTAGGTTTGCCGTGCAGCAGGCAAAGATAGTATTTTTCAAGTTCTCTTGTTTTGATTTTGGCATTGAGAACCCGCAAACTATCGGCATTTTTTGCCGCAATTACTATACCGCCCGTGTTTCTGTCAATTCTGTTTGCAAGAGCGGGAGCAAATGCTTTTTCTTCTTTTGGGTTGTATTCGCCCTTATTATAAAGGTAGTGCTGAACTCTTGCCACAAGCGAATCAAAATGGTAACTCTTGTCCTGATGTACGATAATACCAGGCTTTTTGTCAATCAGAATTATGTTCTCATCCTCATATACTATATCAAGTTTGTCGGGCGCTTTTAAAAATTCGTAGTTTTCCTGCTCACTTTCCTCAAAAAATTCATCTTTTATGTACAGAGTAAGCACATCGCCCTCTTTGAGCATATCTTTTATATCGCACTTTTTGCCGTTTAGTTTAATGTACTTTGTACGGATATATTTATACATAAGCGACTTTGGCATAGTTTTGAATCTTTTTGAAAGGAACTTGTCAAGTCTTTGGTTTGCATCGTTTTTCTTTATATCAATAGTTCTCATTGCTTTCTCCTTAACCTTAATCAATTTAATTTTATATTATTATAAAATTTTTTTCAACCGATTTTTCACACTTTTTAAAAAGCTGTGTAAACTGATACAGGGTGATAAAGTGAATTGCTACTCACACAGGCTAAGGTCGGCTGTATTTTTCGGGCTTGGACTTCTGACTGCAAGTTTACTGCCTTCAGAATGTGTGCTTGTGGTTGCAGCTGCAGCACTTATCGTGGTTAGTCTGACTTGCATACGAAGATAATATGAGAGGAGATTTGCAATGAAAGTTGTACTTATTGAACGACCAAAATTCTTATCGGCAATTTTACGGAAGATTTACGGAATTAAAAAGGTAATAAATCCGCAATAAAACTTTCTTATATGTAAAATAAAATGAAATTTTATTGGTAATCATTAATAACATAATTAAACAAAAGATGTGCATATCGACAAAAAGATATGCACATCTTAATTTATTATTGAGTTCTTTTGGAAAAAATATTATAATAGGACTGAAATTTTATTATGGAGGTTTTGAATTAACACATGAAACTAATCAAGAAAAGCGTAAGCATTCTTCTTTCTTCAATGATGCTTGTTGGTTGTACAGTTACTGCGCTTACAGCTAATGCCTCAACAGGCGGTTAGCTTTGCAGTAAGTATGCCACAAACCCTAACGGCAAGGTAGGTATTCAGAAGACTATCACTATTGACGGTAATGTTACTGTAGACGATGTAACACTACTCCAGCTTTACGTTGCCGGTGACAAGTCACTTGACGCTAACGCTCAACTCAAAGCTGATGTAAACAGAGATGGCATTGTTGACATTCTCGATTGTACAGAAATTCAGCTTTATGTTGCGGGTAATATTCCAAACCTCGGTTGATACCTGATATAATTTAACAGCTTTTACAGCATCGGATTGATTAATTTCAGTCCGATGCTTTTTATTGTAATATTTTCATTACCTTTCTAATATATTTTGAGTATAAATATAAAAGGAGAGATAAAATATGGAGTTTAATCAGGATAACCGATCGTTTTGCACAACTGTTGCGGTGCTTGACACGGTTGCCGAACAGCTTGCTGATGTCGATTTAACTTTACCCGATTATTGTCCGGATATCGAAAAAATTTTGAAATGTACTCTTATCCCTAAAATTCAGACAAGAACCTTATCGGGCGGACAACTGCAAATTGACGGTAACTGTGTTGTTAACGTGCTGTATGTTGACAGTATCAAAAAAAGTATTCGTTGCTGTGAGCAGTCGGTTAATTTTTCTCAAAGCTTTTCTGTTAAAGAAGCGCCTGATAATCCTGTTATATTAACAAGAACAAAGCCCGAGTACATAAACTGTAGGGCATTAAGCCCTCGCAGACTTGTAATGCACGGTGCATTTTCGTTATATGCAAAGGTGCTTTCCTCGGCAAAAACAAGTATCTATTCACCGCCTGTCGAAATTTGTCTTGAAGCACAGCTGATGAATATAAAATGTGCAAGCCTGACTTCTCTTTGCCAAGAACAGTTCAGCGTGGTAGAAGAAGTTTCTGTGGGAGATAAGCCTGTAATTGAATCAATCTTGAGTACCGATATAAGTGTGAATATTACCGATACCAAAGCTGTTACAGGTAAACTTATGGCGAACGGCGAAATCAACTTAAAACTATTATATATAACTGATGTTGAGAGCGGCGAAACAGGAAAACTTGATTACTTATTGCCCTTTAATCAAATTATAGATTGCGAGGGTATCGACGAAAATACAATTAACTGTGTTTCCTGCGATATTATGTCTTATGACATCAGACTTAAGAATGATGTTATGTCAGATAAACCTCTTTTACTGCTTGATTTAAAACTTTGTCTTACAGAAGAAGGCTATGTAATAGCTGACGAAAATGTAGTTACAGACGCATATTCTGTTAAATGTGCAACTCAACCCGCTTTTACACAATTGAATATAGTAAGTGATCTTGCAAAACTTAATGATTCTCATATTGAAAAATCTTCGGTTGCTGTCGATAACGGAAAAATCAGCAAAGTAATAAACATATCATCAAACCAAATTACTGCTGATTATTCTTGCGACGATAAGGGTATAACTGTTTCGGGTAAGGTAAATATTTGTATTCTTGCCGAAAACGAAGATAAAATACCTGTGTTTATTGAACGCAATATAGACTATTCTCATCTTATGACATCAAGCAGTGAGTATAACTGTGCATTGTATGTTGAACCTCGTGTAGCAAGTATAAGCTATCGACTTGCCGATGACAGCACAGTTGAAATCAGGTGTGAAATTAAATTTGCCGTTTCGGCTGCCGCAAAAGAAAATATAAGAGCGGTTTCCGATGTAGAGATATTTGAAGATAAACCCGTAAAGCCCGAGGAGTGTGCTCTGACTTTGTACTTTGCGCAAGCGGGGGAGAGTCTGTGGAGTATTGCCAAATCGCATAATACGGCACTTGATAAACTGATTGAAGAAAATTCGGCAGCGGCACAAAATGAGGATATTCCTCGAATGCTGCTTATTCCGAGAGTTTAGGAGGTACAAAAATGGAAGAAAGAAATGTGTATCGTGACATTTCACGCCGAACAGACGGAGATGTGTATATCGGTGTTGTAGGCCCTGTGCGAACAGGTAAGTCAACTTTTATAAAAAAATTTATGGACTCTCTGGTATTGCCGAATATAACGGATGAGGCGGTATATCGCAGAACTCTCGATGAACTTCCGCAGTCGGCGTCGGGAAGAACCATAATGACAACCGAACCTAAATTCATACCGGAAGAATCAGTTGAAGTTGATCTGGGAAACAACACTTCTTTCAGGGTAAGAATGATTGATTGCGTAGGTTATATAGTTGACAGTGCAATCGGCTACAGTGAAGACGAACAGCCGAGAATGGTTAAAACGCCTTGGTTCGATAAGGAAATTCCTTTTGATGACGCTGCCGAAATCGGCACCAAAAAGGTTATTACAGATCATTCGACAATCGGCTTGGTAATAACAACTGACGGTACAATCAGTGATATTGACAGGGAAGACTACATTGAGAGCGAACAGCGGGTTATTAACGAACTGAAAGAGATTAACAAACCTTTTATTGTTTTGCTCAACTCAACCGAACCTGAAAGCGAAAGAGCAAAAAATCTCGCTGCTCAAATGGCGTCAATTTACAATGTGCCTGTAATTCCCGTAAGCTGTATGGAACTTGACGAATTTGAAATTAAGCGTATTCTTGCCCAGCTTTTGTTTGAGTTTCACATAAAAGAAATCAAAGTAGATATTCCTAAATGGCTCGTAATGCTTGATAAAGATCACTGGCTCAAAACCAATATCTTTGATGCAATCAAAAAGAGTGCGGGAAAAATCGAAAAAATCCGTCAGGTTCAGGATATAATGCAGGAACTTGACAACTGCGAATATATTAATTCTACCGAAATAAAAAGTCTTGATTTGGGCAGAGGCTTTGCGACTATCGGAATTAATATTGACAGTAAATTGTTTTATAAGGTACTTTCCGAAGAATCGGGTATTGACATTACCGACGAATGTGCGCTGTTCAGTTGTGTAAAAGAACTTTCCAAAAAGCAGAAAGACTTTGATAAACTTGCGCAGGCTTATGAACAGGTACAGGAAAACGGTTACGGAATTGTTATGCCGACTATTGAAGAGTTATCGCTTGAAGAGCCTGAAATTATTAAACAGAGCGGAAAGTACGGCATAAGGCTCAAAGCAAGCGCACCGAGTATTCATATGATGAAGATTTATACAAAGACAGAGGTAACTCCGATTGTAGGCTCGGAACAGCAGTCCGAGGAGCTTGTATCTTATCTTTTGAAAGAATTTGAGGAAAATCCGGAAAAAATTTGGGAAAGCAATATCTTCGGCAAATCCGTGCATGAACTTGTCAACGAGGGACTGCACAATAAATTGTACAGAATGCCGTCCGACGCAAGAGCAAAAATAGGTGAAACCATTGAAAAAATTATAAATGACGGTTGCAACGGTCTTATATGTATAATTCTGTAATTGAAATATAATGCTTTAAAATTAAACAAATTATATTTTAAAATATTTAATATGATTAGGTAAACCGCCAAAAATTATTCCCCCCCGTATTTATTATTGAAAATTTTACAGGAATAAAGTATAATAATCCTGTATGAAAATAATAAATATGGGGGTTATTTTATGAATCTTTCCGATGTAGCTTTAGCAGCTCAGACAGCCCAGAAAGAAAGTCTTACGCTTGCTGAAAAAGGCATAACATCCGCAAAGGTTGTTCTCACAGGCTTTGTTGTTGTATTTGCTATGCTTATTCTGTTGATTTTTATTATTAAAATCTACAGTGCTATTGTTCAGAAGGCTCAAAGTGCCGGCAGCAACAGCAAAAAAGGCAAGAAAAATAAAGATGAAAAACCTGCTGAAAAGCCGGCTGCGGCGCCTGCTCCTGTTGTTACCGCAAGCGCAGCAACAGACGGAATTTCAGACGAAGTTGTAGCTGTTATTTCAGCTGCCGTGGCAACAATGTACGGTTCATCTGAAAAAGCACGAATCAAGAGTATTAAAAAGTCATCTGACGGTGGTCGTTCAGCTTGGGCAAAAGCCGGTGTACTTGATAATACCCGCCCATTTTAAGGCATATTTTAAGGGAAAGGATGTTATCTAATGGAAATTTTACAAGGCTTTGTAGATGCCGTTGTAGGTATCTTTAACAGTTCAGGCCTTACAACTCTTAACTGGCAGAACTATGTTATGATTGGTGTTTCAATCGTTTTGCTTTATCTTGCTATCAAAAAGCAATATGAGCCGCTCTTGCTTCTTCCTATCGCTTTTGGTATGCTTCTTGTAAACCTTTATCCGAGCATTATGGCTCCTCAGTCAACTGAACTTCTTACCGAGGCTCAGTGTGCGGCACGAGATATTGCAACATCGGGTCACGCCACACAGGTTATTGACGGCGTAACTTATTATGAAAACCCAACATACGGCGGATTGCTTTATTATTTATATCAGGGCGTTAAGCTTGGTATTTACCCACCGCTTATCTTCCTTGGTATTGGTTGTATGACAGACTTTGGTCCGCTTATTTCAAACCCAAAGAGCCTTATCCTCGGTGCTGCCGCTCAGATTGGTATTTTCGTAACATTTACAGGTGCTATCTTCCTCGGCTTTACAGCTAAAGAGGCTGGCGCTATCGGTATTATCGGTGGTGCAGACGGTCCTACCGCTATTTTCGTTACAACAAAGCTCGCACCTCACCTTTTAGGTTCAATTGCGATTGCCGCATATTCATATATGGCGCTCGTTCCTATTATTCAGCCGCCTATTATGAAAGCTCTTACAACAAAGAAAGAGCGTTCTGTAGTTATGGAACAGCTTCGTCCTGTATCTAAACTTGAGAAGATTATGTTCCCTGTAATTGTTGTAATTATCATTGCAATCTTCCTTCCTGACGCTGCTCCGCTTGTTGGTATGCTTATGCTTGGTAACCTCTTTAAGGAATCAGGCGTTGTTGAAAGAATTAACAAGACAGCTCAGAATGAACTTATGAACATTATTACAATCTTCCTTGGTACTACTGTCGGTGCAACTGCATCGGGACAAACATTCCTTACTATTGATACAATCAAGATTATTGTTCTTGGTCTTATCGCATTCTGTATGGGTACTGCATTCGGTGTACTCTTTGGTAAGATTATGTATGTTGCAACAGGTGGCAAGGTAAACCCACTTATCGGTTCAGCAGGTGTATCTGCCGTTCCAATGGCTGCTCGTGTATCACAGAAGGTTGGTCAGCAGGAAAATCCGGGCAACTTCCTCCTTATGCACGCTATGGGTCCTAATGTTGCCGGTGTTATCGGTTCAGCAGTTGCAGCAGGTGTATTGCTCAATGTAGTTGGCTAAAAACAAATATATATAATTTCAATAAAGGAAGTCGTCATGGCTTCCTTTAATTTTATTGTTAATAATTCATTATTAGAATTAATTAGTGCATTTAATGAATTATAATATATATTATTGTATTTTTTATTGTATTTTTATGCTGATTTTGGGAGGTCGAGTAATGCCAACTAATATAACAATTCAGAGAATTTTAGTCATTGTCTTACAGAGAATAAAATTTATTATTCTTTTGACACTTGTATGTATGCTTTCGTTTTTTCTTTATTCTAAGTTTTTTATAACTCCTATGTACAGTACATCTGCTATGCTTTATGTGCAGAACTATAATGCTAAAAGCCAGAGCAATCAGGAAAACGGAAAAATCTTTAGCTCCGATATTTCAGGTTCTGCTTCTCTTGCCGAGGCATACATAGTTTTTCTTAATAATTCGGACAGCATTACTTCGCTTTTTAACGACTGCGATGTTTCAATAACAAACGATTCTTTCTTTATTACGGTTACGGTTTCGGGTTCAGACCCGCAAACTTGTGCGAATGTAGCAAATCAGATTTGCGAGACTGCAGGCGATGTTTTTGCCGATCGCTTTGCATACGGACAGATTGGTATTGTAAGATCTGCGCAAGTTCCCAATGCACCGTATGAACCAAACAATCTTAAAAACGCATTGATTGGTTTGGTAATCGGTCTTGTTGCATCTGTGCTTATTTCAATTTTACTTGAACTTATTGACCTTACTGTTAAGCCTGATGACGACTTACAGGAAATGTACGATATTCCTATATTTGCGGAAATACCTGATTTTGGTAATTAAGGAGGGATAGCGTATGAAGTTAAGATTACCTTTTAAAAAGGATTTAAGTAAAAAAAGCAAGTCACAAGTAACTGTCAACAATAAAAATAAATTTGCAATTGTTGAGTCTTACAAAATTGCAAGAACCAATATTATGTTTTCTCTTTCTGCGTCTGAAAAGAAAGCCTTTGCGGTAACAAGTTATTCAAAGGGTGAGGGTAAAAGTACAGTTGCGTCTAACCTTGCAATTTCTTTTTCAAAAATGGAAAGTAAAGTATTGCTTGTTGACTGTGACCTTCGCCGACCTAATGTTCATAATATTTTTAAAATTGATAATACCAAAGGTCTTGCGGATGTAATCGGTAAGATGATTAATTTTGATCAGGCGGTTCAGAAAAATGTTCTTCCCGGACTTGATATTCTCGTTTCGGGTACTATTCCGCCAAACCCGTCGGAACTTATGTGTTCCTCAACATTTATTTCTTTGGTTGAGCAGTTAAAGGAAGAGTATGATTATATCATATTCGATACTCCGCCTATCGGAGTGGTTGCCGATGCACTTCTTCTAAAAGAATTAATTGCAGGCTTTATTGTTGTAGTAAGAGAAAGAGCAACAACTCATGGCGATTTACGAAATCTTACGGAAAGCATTAAGCTTGCCGATTCAAGAGTCCTTGGTATAGTCAAGGTAGGCTGTTCGCAGAACGAGAGAAGAAAAGGCAAGTATTACTACAAATACTATTACAATTATTATTAATTATTTTACAGCTTACGAAAACATATCAATTGTTTTTCGTAAGCTACTGTTTTGTTTTATGGTATAAAATTTAGATTTTTAAAATAAAATGCAAGATTTTTAAAAAACACTTGCATTTTTCTTCCTTTTGGATTACAATATAACAGTAATATTTTGTATTTTTTGCAATTTGAATTTAAGGAGAAAGCAAAATGAATTATGTGAATTGTAACAAAAAAGACCTCGAAAAAGAATATGCGGCACTTGTTGCTGAATATGAAGAGGTAAAAGGTAAGGGTTTAAAACTTAATATGGCAAGAGGTAAGCCGGGTGAAGATCAGCTTAACCTTTCAAGACCGTTGCTTGATGTAATCAACAGCAGCACTGACTGTATTACAGCACACGGTGCAGATTGCCGTAACTACGGTGAGCTTGCAGGCATTGACGAGTGCAAAAACTTTTTTGCGGAGATTTTTGATGTAGATCCGTCAGATGTAATGGTTGGCGGTAACTCAAGCCTTAATATGATGTTTGATACAATTGCAGGTTTTATGACAAAGCCTGTTGTTGAGGGCTGCAAGCCTTGGTATGAGGTAAAGAACAGAAAATTCCTTTGCCCGGCACCGGGTTATGACCGTCACTTTGCTATTACCGAATATTTTGATTTTGATCTGATTCCTGTTCCGATGACAGAGAATGGCCCTGATATGGATGTTGTTGAAAAACTTGTTGAGAATGACGATTCAATCAAGGGTATTTGGTGTGTTCCTAAGTATTCAAATCCGCTCGGCATTACTTTCAGCGATGAAACAGTTAAGCGCTTTGCCGCTTTAAAGCCTGCCGCAAAGGATTTCAGAATTATGTGGGATAACGCTTACTGTGTTCACGATGTAACAGATACTCCCGATGAACTTTTGAGTCTTATGGCTGAATGCAGAAAAACAGGTAATGTTGATCTTCCTATCATGTTTACATCAACATCAAAGATTACTTTCCCGGGTTCAGGTGTAGCTGCGATGGCTGCTTCCGATAACAATATGAAAGTAATTAAGAACAGATACCAGTATCAGGTTATCAGTTATGATAAGATGAATATGCTCCGTCACGCTCGTTTCTTTGGTGACCTTAACGGTGTTAAAGAGCATATGAAACTGCATAAAGCTGTTCTTAAGCCAAAATTTGAAATTGTTTTGAATGCTCTTGAGTCACAGCTTAAGGAAACAGGTACAGCTGATTGGACAAATCCAAACGGCGGTTATTTTGTAAGTGTAGATGTACTTGAAGGTACAGCAAAAGAGGTTGTTCGTCTTTGTAAAGAAGCAGGCGTTGTACTTACAGGTGCAGGCGCTACTTATCCTTACGGCAACGACCCTAAGGACAGCAACATCAGAATTGCCCCTTCGTTCCCGCCAAACGATGAACTTAAGGAAGCAATGGATGTATTCTGCATTTGTGCTAAACTTGCGGCTTGTGCAAAAATTCTTAATAAATAAGCAATATATTAAACATTAATTTGCTTGTTTATCTAAATGCAATGTAAAATTTCCAACTAAAAAGAATTTTTTTATCAAAAATTCCCTTATCCGTTGACTTTTTATCAAAAAAATTATATAATAACTCTGTTATGTCTGTATGTGTGTCTTTCGTAACAGAGTTATTTTTATGAAAGCAACTACAGTCAATTAAAAAATGGAGGTTCCTAAGGCATGAAAAGAATACCAAAGCCTGTATTCTTCATTGTAGCCTTGCTGGTGCTTGCTTTTACATTTACAGCAGTTTTCGGAGTATCCTACTATACAGGTGACAACAAAAACACTGTCGTTAAAGGCATTAGCGATATACGATGGGGAATAGACATCAGGGGCGGTGTTGAAGCAACATTTAAGCCTGCCGGCGATGTTGACGCTACTGATGAGCAGTTAGAATCTGCTAAAGCAATCATTGAGCTTCGTATGGTATCTGACGGTATTACCGACTATGAACTTTACGCTGACTCTTCAAACGACAGAATTATTGTTCGTTTCCCGTGGAAATCTGACGAAAAAGATTTCGACCCTGCAACTGCTATTGAAGAAATATCATCAACAGCAGAGCTTACTTTCAGACCGGGTAAAAGCTATGAAACTACCGAAGTAGGTTCGGACGGCAACCCTGTTTACAAAACTCCTAAAGACGATACAACTGAAGTTCTTATGAACGGCTCTTACATAAAGTCGGCGCAGGCAGTTGTAAATCAGGAAGATAACTCATACGCTGTAAGCATTGAGTTTAACGATGAAGGTAAACAGCTTTTTGGCGATATTACAACTAAGTATCTTAATAAGACAATCTCAATTTGGATGGATGATGTTATGATTTCCGCACCTACTGTAAATGCGGCAATCACAGACGGCAAAGCACAGATTACGGGTGACTTTGACGCTGAATCTGCAACTGCTCTTGCAAACAAGATTAACGCAGGTGCTCTTCCGTTTAAACTTGAAACTGTAAGTTCAAGCAACATCAGCCCGACACTCGGTGAGAATTCACTTACAGCTATGGCTTATGCCGGTGTTATTGCATTCATCGTAATTGCAATTATTATGATTGCTATGTATAGACTTACAGGTGTTATCGCAGTTATTTCTCTTGCAGGTCAGATGGGCCTTGCAATTGCGGCTGTATCAGGTTACTTTACAACTATTTCGTCATTCACAATGACACTTCCTGGTATTGCGGGTCTTATTCTTTCAATCGGTATGGGCGTTGACTGTAACGTAATTACAGCAGAGCGTATTAAGGAAGAATTAAAGCAGGGCAGAACTCTTGACGGTGCTCTCGAGCGTGGTACAAAGAATTCACTTTCTGCTATTATCGACGGTAATATGACAGTTATTATTGTATCTGTTATTCTTATGCTTGTATTCGGTCCTTCAAATATTCTCTCAATCATCTTTGGTGAATCAACAACCGGTACAATCTACTCATTCGGTTACACACTCCTTGTTGGTGTAATTGCTAACTTTATTATGGGCGTATTCCTTACCCGTGTAATGCTCAGAAGTATTTCAGGCTTTAAGGTATTCCGCAAAAAAGGCTTGTACGGAGGTGTTAAGAATGGCTAATGAAAGCACAAAATCCGCTAAGGTTAATGGTCAGCTTTCTGTTGAAGAAGTAAGTGAAAAATTCAACGGCGGCAGAAAGATTATTGACTTTACAGGTCATTGCAAAATTTTCTTTGGCATTTCCATTGCAATTATTGTAATCGGTATCATTTGTAACTTCATTTTCGGTACTACACTTGACATACAGTTCTCGGGCGGTGCGTCAGTAAAATACAGTTATTCCACAGATATTTCCGAATCCGAACTTACTGATTTTATTCAGTCACATACAGAGGCAAGAATTACTACTTCTTATTCAACAGATATGGTTGGTAATTCCGGTCATAATGTTGCTGTTCAGTTCTCCGGAAACAAGGCTATTGATACTAACATTCAGTCGACACTTCTTGAAGATCTCAATAAACAGTATCCTGATGCAGGCTTTAAAATTCTTGAGTCGGGTTCTATTGACGCTTCAATGGGCTTTAACTTCCTCTTAAAGTGTCTTACAGCTGTTGCAATCGCAAGTATACTTATGGTTATTTATGTAACACTCAGATTTAAGAAAATCGGCGGTCTTTCAGCCGGTGTTACAGCTCTTATAGCACTTTTCCACGATGTTATTATGATTTACTTTATGTATGTAATCTTCCGTATGCCGATTGATTCCAACTTCATTGCCGTAGTTCTTATGATTCTCGGTTACTCACTTAACGATACAATCGTTATTTACGACCGTGTTCGTGAAGAACGAAAAGCACTTGGCAGAAAAACAGATGCAGGTATGGTATTTAATCTCAGTGCTACAAAGTCGCTTAAGAGAACAATTATTACTTCTGTAACAACTCTTTCAGCAATCTTGATTGTATATATTGTTGCCTTAGTATATAATATCTCTTCGGTACAGGCTTTCGCACTTCCGATGATTATCGGTATCATTTCAGGTTGTTATTCTTCTATCTGTATTGCAGGTCCTCTTTGGGTACTCTGGCAGAGAAAGAAAAAGAACAGCAAAAAGAAATAATGCGTTTGCTTTAAATTTTATTTAATAATTATGGGCTGCGATATTAATAAATTTCGCAGCCCTGAATTTATATGTGAAAGCATATTATTGTATATTTTATGGTAAAACTATTATGGGGTAATCTTTACTGTAATCAGGGGTGTTATATGAAAAAAATCTTTTCGTTTTTATTGGTAATCATATCAATATGTTCTTTATTACTTTACGGTTGTTCAAGCAATGAGCAAAACAGCAGACAATCCGAAAAATTAAGTATAGTAACTTCTATTTTTCCGTATTACGATTTTGCAAGAAATATTGTCGGCGATAAAGCAGATGTAAAGTTATTGCTTTCACCCGGTAACGAACCGCATCATTACGAACCGTCACCGTCCGACATTGTAGCTATTGAGGAATGTGATATATTTATCTATAACGGTGGAGAAAGTGACGAGTGGGTTGAAAATGTGCTCGACTCGCTTGAAAACAAAAATATTACTGTTTTAAAAATGACCGACTATGTGTCACTTTTAAACGAAAAAAATCCTGACCATACTGACGGCGATGAGGCAGATGAGCATATATGGACTTCTGTCAGAAATGCCGAGCAGCTTGTAAAGAAAATATCGGCTGTTGTTACGGAAAAGGATAATAAAAATAAATCTGAATATGAAAACAATACAAATCAGTATCTTTTAAGTCTTGACGAACTTGACAAAGAATTTACCGATGTTGTTAATAATAAAAAGCGTGACACTGTTGTATTCGGCGACAGATTTCCGTTTTTGTATTTTATGACCGATTACGGACTTAACTACGAATGTGCGTTCCCGGGCTGCAGCAGTGAAACCGAACCGAGTCTTGAAGTAGTGACAAGACTTATTGATTATGTAAGAGATAATAATATACCTGTTGTGTTTCACCTTGAAATGTCAAACGGCAAAATTGCACAGCTGATCGGTGATGATACCGGAGCTGAAATTTTGCAGTTTTCGTCGTGCCATAATATTACAAAAGATGAATTTAATAACGGAGAAGATTATATTTCTGTTATGAAACAAAATTGCAGTGCATTAAAGGAGGCTTTATCTTAATGTCATTAATTGATTTTAATAAGGTAACTATTGGCTATGACGGCAAAAGTGTAATTTCGGATCTTACTTTTCAGATAAAGCCGAATGAATATGTTTGCATAGTTGGCGAAAACGGTTCAGGTAAGACAACACTTATGAAATGCTTACTTGGACTTATTCCGCCTTTATCTGGTAAGATTACATTCGGTGACGGATTAACTCAAAATGAAATCGGTTATCTTCCGCAAAAGACTGTTTTGCAAAAGGATTTTCCTGCTTCGGTTGAAGAAGTTGTGTTATCCGGCTGTCTGAATAAAAAACATACCTTGTTTTATTCAAAAGAACAGAAAAAAACCGCTGAAAAAAATATGGAACTTACAGGAATTACCGATATTCGTAAAAACTGTTTTCGTGAACTTTCGGGTGGTCAGCAACAAAGGGCATTGCTTGCAAGAGCATTGTGTGCAACAACAAAACTTTTGATTCTTGATGAACCTGTTACGGGACTTGACCCTGTTGCAAGTGCGGATATGTATAACCTTGTAAAGAATCTGTATAAAGAGGGAATAACGGTAATTATGGTATCACACGATATTACCGCCGCAGTAAACAACGCAACAAAAATTCTTCATCTTTCAAAAGACAATTACTTTTTCGGCAGTACGCATCAGTATCTTCATTCCGATGTAGGCAAGAAGTTTTTGATTACCGATTGCCCTTGCGATGATTGCAGGCATCACCATATTCATAATTTAGCGTAAAGGAGGCGGTAAGATGTTTGAAACTATTGCTGAAATGTTTTCGTACGGTTTTATTGTAAGAGCTTTTATTGTCGGTACTCTTGTTTCGCTTTGTGCCGCTTTGCTTGGCGTAACTCTTGTGCTGAAACGATATTCTATGATCGGTGACGGCCTTTCCCATGTAGGCTTTGGTGCGCTCGCAATTGCCGCATCGTTAAATCTTGCACCGTTACAGGTTGCGGTTCCGGTTATAATCATTGCCGCATTCCTGCTTTTAAGACTTTCCGAAAAAAGTAAAATCCGTGGAGATGCGGCTATCGCCATTATTTCAAGTACAGCGCTTGCAATCGGCGTTGTTTGCGTAAGCATTTCGGGTGTGAATACAGACCTCAATTCCTATCTATTCGGCAGTATTCTTGCCACAACAAACGCTGATGCTGTAATGTGTGCCGTTCTTGCTTTGATAGTAATTGTGATTTTTGTTTTGTTTTACAATAAGATTTTTGCGGTTACATTCGATGAAACATTTTCAAAGGCTACAGGACTTAAAACAGGTGTTTATAATACTGTAATTGCCTTGCTCACAGCACTTACAATCGTAATCGGTATGAGAATAATGGGTACACTTTTAATTTCGGCTCTTATCATTTTCCCTGCACTTTCTTCAATGAGAGTGTGCAAAAAATTTAAAGCGGTAATTATTTGTTCGGGTGTACTTTCGCTTATTTGTTTCTTCGTTGGAATGTATGCATCTTACACAATGGATACTCCGACGGGAGCAAGCGTAGTAATTGTAAATGCCTTTGTATTTGTAATTTTCTGGCTTATTGAAGTTATTAATACAAGAGTAAGAAAACACAATTAATTATAAAATATTTTCAATTTTAACAAGCTCACTGTCCTTTACGGAGGTGAGCTGTTTTTTTATGCCCGCACTTTCGGCAAGGTAATTGTCGTTGCTCTGTGTAGCGACATATGACCGCATTGCAGATAGGTTTACACTGATTTCATCAACATAATCGTGAATAAGAAGAATATCAAAAATGCTTAGATTCTTTTGCCATTTTGATTCTGCAGAGGCAAGCACATCTTTTGCACCGTCATAATTCTCACTTTTAACAAGGTTGTCGGCAGATATAATTTCTTCGTTAAGTTCGTCAATTCTATTTGTAACATAGAACATTTCAAAAATGCCTGTTGCTATTGATAAAATAAAAAAAGCCAATGATATATATATTCTTTTCATATTAATTTTCCTTTGTAATTATTTTATAATTTCCTGCTCCGTCAAGCGTCATAATAAATATATCGTCTATGGCGACATTTTCTTTGTAAAGAATTTTATCTACGGTTTCTTTGCTGTTTTTGCAAAGCCTGAGTGAATTTTGTAAAAGCTGTCCGTCGCTGATTACCACGGTTTCAAGTTTTGTGTCGGGAACTTTAATATCGAGGTTTTCAAGTGTTACCGTGCGCTTTTCGGGCTTTTGCAAAACGCTTATTTTTCCGTTGGTTTCTACGATACAATATTGTACCTCGTCGAGTGAAAAAATATCCTGTTGTCTTAGCTGAATACATAAATCTTCGGTTGACATTCTAAGCCGTTTCATTTCGTTTTGCATCAGTTTTCCGTCCTCTATTACGGTTATGGGCGAGCCGCAGATAAGACCTCGGAATTTTCTGTTTTTCAGCATTATTATACTTGCTATTATTTCACAGGCAATAAGAACGAGTACGGGAATTATGCCCGAAAGCAACGGTTGTGAAGTATTTGACATAGGAATTGCCGCAATATCGGATACAATCAGAGTTACTACAAGTTCGCTCGGCTGCATATCGCTTATTTGCCTTTTGCCCATAAGCCGAATTGCAAGAATAACAAATGCATACAAAAGCAGAGTTCTTATAATTGAAATAATCATTTTATCACCATTACTAATGTTTGCAATAAATGTAATTATATACAAATTTCGGAATAATTGAGATAACTTTGTAAAGCCTAATATTGGTGATAGAATGTATAATTCATTAAAAGAAAATTTATCTTCCCTTAAATCTGCTTTCGCAAATTCTGCCGATTTTACGGTGAGAGATATGATATTAAATTCAGATAATAAAACCACATCCGCAGTAATTACAATAGAGGGAATGTGCAGTAAAGAAGTAATCGCACTTTCTATAATTAATCCGATTTTTGATTTTGATTTTAAAAATGCAGACGGCACACAAATTCTTGATGAAATTCGACTTTCGGTTCTCTCTGCAAGTGAAATTGTGGAATTTGAGAGCTTTGATGAGGCAATAATGTTTTTAACTTCAGGTTTTGCTGTAATTGCTGTTGACGGATGCAGTAAAATGCTTGCAATCGGTGTGCAGGGCTTTTCTTTCAGAGGAGTTACCGAACCCGAGAGCGAAGTGGTACAGCGTGGTTCAAAGGAAGGCTTTACCGAACCTTTGAGAATTAATATGACGCTTATCAGACGAAGAGTAAAAAGTCCTGACCTTGTATTTGAAACCGCAACAGTCGGTACAACTTCAAAAACTCAACTCTGTATTTGCTATCTGCAAAATTCGGTGTCTAAAATTATCCTTGATAAAATAAGAAAAAGACTGCAGTCAAGTGACCTTGAAATGGTGCTTGCATCGGGTTATTTATCTGAATATCTTGAGGATAAGGGCACAAAGTCTATATTTTCGGGAGTAGGCATTTCCGAACGCCCCGACACTGTATGCGGAAAACTTATGGAGGGAAGAGTAGCGATTTTGGTTGACGGTACTCCGACCGCAATTATTATTCCGCATATTTTTGTGGAGGAATTTCAGAGTGTGGACGATTATTCAAACCGACCGTATTATGCAACCTTTATCAGAATATTAAAGTATATTTCATTTTTCACGGCAATATTTGTACCGGGTATTTATACTGCATTTGCTCAATTTCATCCCGAGTATTTTCCGAAAGGCTTGCTTTTAAAAGCGTCAACGGCACTTGCGGATACTCCTTTGCCTGTTGCGCTTGAAGTGCTGATAATTATGTTTGTTTATGAAATTATGAGAGAGGCGGGATTGAGGATTCCAAAACCGCTCGGTCACGCCGTCAGCATTGTGGGTGCGCTTGTAATTGGTGAAAGTGCGGTAAATGCAGGGTTTATTGCCTCATCTACCCTTATGATAGTTGCAGTTGCGGCAATCAGCAGTTATGTTACTTCGTCGCTTTATGCACCTATTACAGTGCTTAGATTTGCTTTTGTGGCAGTCGGAGGAATTTTCGGAATGTGGGGGATTGTTCTTATGAGTTGCTTTGTGCTTGCAAATATATGTGCAAAAACTTCTGTCGGTGTTCCGTATATGTCTTCGCTTGCTCCTTTTTCTGTAAGAAGAATGAGAGATGTTTTTGTGCGTGCGGATTGGAAAAGATTATCCCGACATACAATAAGAGTTCAAAAGTTTGCACAAACAAAGGAGAGTGACTCTGATGAAGGGTAAGATAACCCAAGTATATGCAGGGCTGTTTGCCGTTTTTGTTTTTATATTTTTGGGAGTAAAATATAATTATCTTGGCACACTTCCTTTGTGGGCGGTTGTTCTTGAAATTTTATTTATGGCGGTTGTACTCGCAGTGCTTATGCTGCCGTCTTACATTCTCCATAAGTCAACAGGCTGTGATGTGTTTAATGTGTTTTTAAATAAAAGCTCATTGACAAAAATTACATTTTCTTCTCTTTATTGCATATTGTTTGTATTTGCAAGCGTGCGATTTCTTTCACTGTATGTTGATATTCTTATTACTGCGCTGAACTCGAATGCAAACAGGTTTGTACTTGCTGTCGGAATACTTTTTGTATGCGCATACAGTGCGTACAAAGGTGTGTTTACCGAATCAAGATGTGCTCTTATCAGTTCGGTTGTTACGGCAATTTTTATAATAATATTTCTACTTGGCAATATTTCTGATGTAGAATTAAGCAATCTTTATCGCAGTAACAGTACAGATGATTTTTTTGCCGCTCTTTTTTCTTTGCTGCCTGTTTGTGTGTTGCCTGTAATTTTTTCTGTAATATCGGGAAGTTTCAGTCAAAGTAAATCCGCTTTTGTATGGTTTCTTGTAATTGCCTTTGTAAGCAGTGCTGTGCTTGTGTTTTTTATGAATACAGTTCTTGCTGATTATGCAGACGGCAGGGAGTTTCCGTATTTCATACTTGCCCAAAATGCCTCCTTCGGACAAATGACGAGTTTTGATTTTCTTTATATGATTTGTATTTCTTTTTGCTCTTTTATAATTGTTTCACTGCTTTTATGCTGTATAAATGAGAGTACAGGTGTAAAGAAAAGAGGAAAAAATACATTTATATTTACATCGTTGATTTTTGTAATGTATATATGTACCGAGGTTTTTCCGAAAGCAAAGGAGCTTGTGCAGAATGATATTATTTTTGCAGTTATGTGTGCCATATACGCAGTTGTATTACCGATTTATGCTTTGCTCAGATTGAAAGGAGGCAAACAGGGTGATTAAAAAAGTTTTGGCATTAATGCTTGTTTTAAGCAGTGTATTTTTGTGCGGTTGCGACAACAGTAAAAGGATAGATAAAGCGGTTATTATTGAGTGCATTATAGTTGATAAAAGCGATTACAAATTTATTTATATTTCTGATGAAGAAAAAAGTGAAACTGTCAAAATCGAAGAAGAAAGCCTTGAAAAAGCGCTTAAAACTTTAAAAACCGAGCATAAACCCGAAATTGTACTTTCTAAGCTTGAGCTTATAGCATTTGCGGAAAATGTTGACAGCGAAAAATATTACTCTGCATTACAGTATATAAAGAATAATTATGCGGTATCGCCGTCGGTATATACAGCGGTATGCAGCAACGACATTTTAAAATTGCTTGATGAACCGAAAACTCTTGAAAAATGTACTGAACAAATAATGATTTTGGAAAAAAAAGATACCGACATTTCATCAACTCTATTAAAAATGAACAACAACCTTAGTAAATCTAAGAAATCATTGCTATATTTACCTCATATTAGTAAAAATAACGGGGTTACAGGCGAAAAAGTTGAAATTATGATAAAAAAATGAAAAATAATTCATAAAAAGACTTTATACTATAAGCGTTTTGTTGTATAATAATTGATGTATAGAATGGAAAGGCTATATACTTTGGGCAAAACTTTTGAATATATTTACCAAAGTAATTTGTGATAATGTAATTAAATTGAGAATAAAATACTTTAATATAACTTTGTAAACATAAGCCTGTGCAATGAGTAAACATAAGTTGCTGACAGCATAGTCAAAAAAAGTATTTTTAAAGCGGATTTTTTAAAATCTCGGTTCAATATCATTATTACTGATACAAAGCCTTTCACGAGCATATATTTTAATTATTGAACGGCGGTGGATTTATGGCTAGTGATTTTTCGGTTGCATTATCAAAAATGACTGAAGATTTAGATTTGCAAAAGGTTTATATTGCTGAAAATTTTGAAGAAATCAAAGTTTCAACATTTGAAGTAAATCGTCCGGGACTTGAGCTTACAGGATATTTTGACTTTTTCGACAGCAGCCGACTGCTTCTTTTTGGTACAACAGAGTTTTCGTATCTCTCTCGTTTCGGCTCGGAGGCTCAAAAAATGGTTATTGACTCAATATTGAGCTTTGGTCCGCCTGCGATTATCATTTCAAGAAATATCGAACCACCTATAGCTATGATGGAAAGTGCAAAAACACATAAGGTGTCAATTTTGCGCTCGGCAGAAACAACATCACAGGTTACAGCGGCACTTTTCCAATATCTCAACAAAGAACTTGCGCCTCGAATTACAAGACACGGTGTTCTTGTGGAAGTTTACGGTGAGGGTTGCCTGCTGCTCGGTGACAGCGGTGTAGGTAAGAGCGAAACCGCTATCGAACTTATTAAGCGTGGACACCGTCTTGTTGCCGATGACGCAGTGGAAATCCGAAAAACCTCTACTCACACGCTTATGGGACAGTCACCTGAAAATATCCGACATTTTATTGAACTTAGAGGTATCGGTATTATTAATGCAAGACAGCTTTTCGGTATGGGTTCGGTAAAGATTACGGAAAAAATAGATATTGTTATCAATCTTGAAATTTGGGACAACACCAAGGTTTACGACAGAATGGGACTTGATAATCAGTATATGGATATTTTGGGCGTTGAAGTGCCGACCTTGACCATACCTGTAAAGCCGGGCAGAAACCTTGCCGTTATTATTGAGGTTGCGGCCATGAACAACCGTCAGAAAAAGCTCGGTTATAATGCCGCACAGGAGCTTTTGAGCGCACTCGGTATGGATTTTGATATGTCGCAGACAGAGAAAGTCATCGTTGACAAATGGGAGTAATAACGGGGTGAGCAAGTGAAATTAGTTGCCGATATGCATACACATTCAATAGCGTCTACACACGCTTATGCCACTATAACGGAAATGGCACAGGAGGCGCACGATCTCGGACTTTTTGCCATTGCAATCACTGACCATGCAAGAACTATGCCTGGAGCACCGGGTCCGTTCTATTTTGAATCCCTTGCTATTTTACCAGCATACATAAAGGGAGTAAGAGTGCTGCACGGAATAGAGGCTAATATATGCGATTACAACGGTAATCTTGATGTTGAGCCGCAGCTGCAGGATAATCTTGAATGGGTGGTAGCTTCACTTCACACTTTAACTATTGAGGGCGAGGCAACTGTTGAAAAATGTACACAGGCTTACCTCGGTCTTGCAAAAAATCCTAATGTAAATGTCATTGGTCACAGTGGCAGTGAATACTTTAAATATGACTACGAAAGAGTTATCCCTCAGCTTGCAAAAGAGGGCAAACTTATTGAAATTAACGATTCCGCATTCAGATATAAAAAGAGTTGCGCCTCAAATTGTACGCAGATTGCAAAACTTTGTAAAAAATACAAAGCAAGAATTTGCGTGAATACCGATTCGCACTATACCCATACCCTTGGCAGAGGCACCGAAACTCTGAAAATGCTTGAAGATATAGATTTTCCGCAGGAGCGTATTGTTAATGCGAACGAAGAAACCCTGAAAGCATACTTTAAGGAGAAAAATATTTATTATTAACTGGAGTAATTCGATGAATAATATTGAAAATATATATAAATTTGCAGACAGTCTTGCTTGTGAAACAAAGCTTAACGAGCCGATGAAAAAACACACAAGTTTTAAAATCGGCGGCAATGCGGCAGTTTACATAAAGGTTGACAGTCTAAGTAAGCTTTGCAAATTTGTAAGAGAATGTAAACTTACAGATACAAAATATTTCTTGCTCGGTAACGGCAGTAATATACTTGTAGACGATAATGGCATGGATTGCGCTGTTATTAAACTTGACGGCGATTTCAAAGAGATAAGAATGATAGACAGCGAAACCGTTTATTGCGGCGCAGGCGCTACACTTGCTGCTCTTTGTAAATTTGCGCTTAACAACAGTCTTTCCGGACTTGAGTTTGCATGGGGAATTCCGGGCTCTGTAGGCGGTGCGGCATTTATGAATGCGGGCGCTTACGGCGGAGAAATGAAAGATGTTGTCGTGTCGGTAAATCATATTACAGATGACGGCGCTATCGGCAGAATTGATAAAGAAAATCTTGAATTCGGCTATCGCACAAGTGCTTACCGTAAAAATAACTGCATAATCACAGGCATTACACTCAAACTTAAGAGTGATAATCCCGATGATATTCGTCACAGAATGGACGATTTTATGAGCAGACGAATTGATAAACAGCCGCTTGAATTTCCGAGTGCGGGCAGTGTTTTCAAGCGACCCGAGGGAAATTACGCAGGTGCTTTGATAGAACAGTGCGGATTTAAAGGTAAGGGTGTCGGCGGTGCCGAAGTATCGGAAAAACACGCAGGCTTTATTATTAATAAAAGCAATGCCACTGCTAAAGATGTAAAAGAGCTTATTTCTCAAATTCAGACAACTGTTAAAAAAGAAACAGGTTATGATCTTGAATGTGAATTGATAATGCTTTGAAAATAATTATTTATGCAATAATTAAGGCGTAATAGAGGAAGTTGATATTATGGAATTTGTAATTATTTCGGGTATGTCGGGTGCAGGCAAAACAAGTGCGCTGCACATTATGGAGGATATAGGATACTACTGCGTTGACAATATCCCCACCTCACTTTTGCAGACATTATACAAACTTTGCAAAGATTCTTCGGACAAAGCAATGAAAAGAGTTGCGGTTGTGGTTGATGTCAGAGGCAACGGTGATTATGAGGTTATGTACGACGACCTTGAAAACTTCAAGAAAAATAACGAGGGCGTAAGTATTCTTTATATTGACGCAAAAGTCGACAGCCTTATTGTGCGCTATAAAGAAACAAGAAGAAGACATCCGCTTACCGAAAGACTTAAGGACGGCTCTGTTGCCGCCGCCGTAAAGGAAGAACAAAGATTGCTTGTTCCCGTAAAAACACTTGCTGATTACAGTATTGATACGACATTTATGTCAATTAAACAGCTTAGAGAACGCATTATTTCGATGTTTCTTGAGAACAGCTCCAACAGTATTATGATTACTTTTATGTCTTTTGGATTTAAGTACGGTATTCCGCTTGAATCTGATTTGATTATAGATGTTCGTTGTTTGCCGAATCCGTTTTATATTGCGGAACTTAAGGAACATACGGGACTTGAAAAATGTATTCAGGACTATGTGCTTGACAGTGAAGAAACACAGGAATTTGTAAAAAGACTTATTGACTGGCTTGACTATTCATTGCCTTTGTATCTTAAAGAAGGCAAAAGCGAGCTTGTAGTCGGCATAGGCTGTACAGGCGGCAAACACCGCAGTGTTACAATTGCGGAATTGCTTGATAACTATTTTATGGAAAAAGGTTACAAGTGCATTGTACAGCACAGAGATGTAAAAAAATAACGAGGTGTAAATAGTGTCGTTTTCCTCCGAAGTTAAAAAGGAGCTTTGCTCTGTTAATGCTGTAGATACCGAACAAAAAAAGGCAGAGCTTTACGGCCTACTTATTTTCTCTAAGGTATTTAAAAAAGATAAAATTGTTCTTACAACCGAAAACAGTGATGTTTCTAAAAAAGTGACAGATTTGCTTGAAGAACTTTATATGCCGATTATCGAAAAAGAAACCACTTTGCGTGTCAGAACCACAGAGCATCACCTTTCTAAAATTTCACTTATAAATGCCGATGACTGTTTAAGAATTTTTGATGATTACGGTCATCACGACAATGATATATCGCTAAGAGTAAACAGAGCCAATATAAGCTGTGACGAACTTGTGGCGGCTTTTTTACGAGGAGCTTTTGAGGGCTGCGGTTCGGTGTCTGACCCAATGAAAAGTTACCACGCCGAGTTTTGTGTGCCGCATAAAAATCTGTCGGTCGATTTGTGTAAAATTCTTTCGGAAATACCCGAATGTGATTTTACGCCGAAAACAGTTGTGCGCAACGGCAGTTATGTTGTCTATTTTAAAGGCAGTGAGCAAATTTGTGATTTGCTTACATACATAGGCGCAACAAATTGTGCTATGGAAATTATGGGTACAAAGGCTGTAAAACAGGTGCGCAATAACATTAACAGGCGCATAAACAGTGAGGTTGCCAATATAACCAAAATTGCGTCTGCTTCCGCAAAGCAGCTTGCGGCGATACAAAAAATCAAAGACAAAAAGGGAATAGAGTCTTTGCCCGACGATTTAAGAGAAATAGCCGTGTTAAGACTTGAAAATCCCGAAATGTCGCTGAGAGATTTGGGACAAAACCTTTCTGTGCCGATAAGCCGCAGCGGCGCAAACCACAGAATGAACAGATTACTTGAATATGCAGAGGATCTTGAATAATGAATAAAAAATTAACTTTTGAACAAGCTGACGCTAAACTTGACGAGGTTGTGGCTAAACTTGAAAATTCACAACTTCCGCTCAAAGAAAGTGTTGATTGCTACACAGAGGCTTGCGAATTACTTGCTTTTTGTATGCAGGAACTTTCGGAAAGCAAAGGCAAAATTGAAGATATTAATACAAAGTTAAATAATATTTGTACTACAGACGGTGATGAATAATGACTGATTATATAAAACAAACCGAACAGGCTCTTTATGATTATTTGCCTGACTTAAATTGCAGAGAAAAAGAACTTATCGAGTCTATGAAATACAGCCTTGAGGCAGGCGGAAAAAGAGTAAGACCTAATCTTGTATTCAGTTTTAACGAACTTTGCAATGGCAAGACCGAGGCTGCGGTACCTTTTGCTTGTGCGGTTGAGATGATACACACATATTCGCTTATTCACGATGATCTGCCTTGTATGGATAATGACGATATGCGCAGAGGCAAACCGTCAAATCATAAGGTGTACGGTGAAGATATTGCTTTGCTTGCGGGAGATGCATTGCAGTCGCTCGCTTTTGAAATTATGACAAGCGACAAGGCAATCAGCCAAAGCTCGGCTGCTGCGTGTTGTAAAGCTGTAAATACCCTTGCGGCTTATTGCGGTGCAAGAGGTATGGTCGGCGGTCAGGTTATTGACCTTATTAATGAAAATAAATCAGCACCGATTGAAGTGTTGAGAGAAATGGATTATAAAAAAACAGCTTGTCTTATAAAGGCGGCTTGTGAGCTTGGATGTATTTCTGCGAATGCTGATGATAAACTTATAAAATCAGCATCTGAATACGGCGAGTGTATAGGTATTGCTTTCCAGATTCAGGACGATATTCTTGATGTTACTTCCACTGACGAAGAACTCGGAAAACCTGTAGGCAGTGACAACGAAAACGCTAAGTCAACATATGTGTCGCTTCTCGGTATAGAAAAGTGCAGAGAACTTGTTGCTGAACTTACAGATAAGGCAAAAACGGCTCTTAATGCTTTTGACGGTGATACAACGGCTTTGTGCGATTTTGCGGATTACCTTGCAAGCCGTAAAAAATAATTTATTATGAATATGAAAAAGGATAAGGGGGGAGAAAATGGGTGACTATGAGTTACTGTCAAAAATAAAATCGCCTGCCGATGTAAAAAGGCTTGATGAAAAAGACTTGGCGAAATTATGCAGTGAAATACGAGAAAAATTGATTGAAACCGTATCGCTCAACGGCGGTCACCTTTCTCCGAATTTAGGCGTTGTGGAACTTACCGTGGCACTCCACAGAACTTTTAATTTGCCCAAAGACAGCATTGTATGGGATGTGGGACATCAGAGTTATACTCATAAATTGCTTACGGGAAGATTTGACGATTTTTATACATTGCGCCAAAAAGGCGGCATTTCTGGTTTTCCTAAACGCAGTGAAAGCAAGTATGATGATTTTAATACAGGCCACAGCAGTACATCTATTTCTGCGGCATACGGTATTGCAAGAGCAAAGATGTTAAGCGGAGATCAGAGCCATACGGTTGCCATAATCGGTGACGGCTCATTTACGGGCGGACTTGCTTTTGAGGCAATGAACAATGCCGGACGATTCAAAAAGAATTTTATTGTTATTCTTAATGACAATAAAATGTCAATTTCTAAAAATGTCGGTGCTTTTCCGAGATATCTTACCACAGTAAGAATACAGCCGTGGTATATAAGAGTAAAGAAAAATACGGAAAAGGTGCTTTCTAAAATTCCTCTGTTCGGCAGACCGATAAGTGCATTTTTAAGAAGAAGTAAGTCAAAAATTAAAAATCTTGTGTACAAAAACACTTTGTTTGATTGCTTTGGCTTTACATATATCGGTCCTATTGACGGTCACGATATACCGGAACTCGAAAATGCACTTTCAGCCGCAAAGAAAATCAATTCACCCGTACTTTTGCATGTTGTTACTAAGAAAGGCAAGGGATATTTACCTGCCGAAGAAAATCCGGGCACTTTCCACGGAATCGGCAAATTCGATATTGATTCGGGCGAACCTATATCTTCTCATAAAGGATTTTCTGCTGAATTCGGTAACACACTTTGTGAACTTGCGGAAAAAGATAAAAAAATCTGTGCTATTACCGCCGCAATGGCAAAGGGCACAGGACTTGAGAAATTTTCTATCTATCATAAAGAAAGATTTTTTGATGTCGGAATTGCGGAAGAACACGCCGTGACTTTTGCGTGCGGACTTGCCTCAAAGGGTATGCGTCCTGTATTTGCGGTTTATTCGACATTTTTACAGAGGTCATATGACCAGATTATACACGATGCGGCAATGAGCGGACTGCACATTGTGCTTGCTATTGACAGAGCGGGAATTGTCGGTGATGACGGCGAAACACATCAGGGCGTATTTGATGTATCTATGCTTAATTCAATTCCGAATGTCACAATTTTTTCTCCGACATATTTTGACGGACTGAAATGTGCGCTTAATTCCGCAATTTATGTTTGCAACAATGTTGCCGCCGTAAGATACCCTCGTGGCGGTGAACTTTATAAGCCCGATGATTTTGGCGAAGAAAGCATTACTTATGATATTTACGGCAACAAAGATTGCGGCAAGCTGATTATCACTTACGGCAGATTATTCTCTTATGCCTGCAAAGCAAAAGAAATGCTTGCGGAAAAAGGCATAGAAGTTTGTATTTTAAAACTTTGTAAAATCAAACCGATTGACCCGTCGGCATTTGATTTTGCAACCGAATTTAATACGGTGTGGTTTTTTGAAGAGGGAATAAAAACAGGCAGTGTTGCCAGAAATTTCGGTGATGCTTTGCTTGCAAGACAGTTTAACGGCTGTTATCATATAAAAACCATTGGCGATAAATTTGTAAAACAGATGTCGGTATCCGAGGCTTTGCATATGCTCAAACTCGATGCAGAGGGTATGGCTGATGTAGTCTTGGAAGACCTTGACAGGATTGGAAACAGATAATGAAAAAAAGACTTGATATACTCGTATATGAAAACGGATTTACTGACAGCCGAGAAAAGGCAAAAGCTGTAATTATGGCAGGTCAGGTATATGTGGATAACCAGAAAGCCGACAAATGCGGTCAGAGCTATGACGAAAACTGCAAAATTGAAGTGCGTGGTTCAACTCAAAAATATGTAAGCCGTGGCGGACTGAAACTTGAAAAAGCTATAAATAATTTTGATTTTGACTTAAACGGAAAAATCACTATGGATATAGGTGCTTCGACAGGCGGATTTACCGACTGTATGCTGCAAAACGGCGCAAAGAAAGTTTATTCCATTGATGTAGGTTACGGTCAGCTTGCTTGGAAACTCAGAAACGATGAAAGGGTTGTAAACCTTGAACGCACAAATATGAGAAAGGTTACAAGGGAGCAAGTGCCTGATGAAATTGACTTTTTCTCAGTTGATGTTTCTTTTATTTCTCTCAAACTTATTTTACCTGTGGCAAGGCAACTTATGGCTGAAAACGCACAGGCTGTTTGCCTTATTAAGCCGCAGTTTGAGGCAGGCAGAGAAAAGGTAGGCAAAAAGGGCGTTGTGCGTGATCCTGCCGTGCATATTGAAGTTGTACGGAATATTTTTAATTTCTGCCTTGAAAACGGCTTTGATGTTTTAAATCTTGATTATTCACCGATCAAAGGTCCGGAGGGCAATATAGAGTATCTCATTCACTTGAGAAAGAGTGATGACCCCAAGTCATATACAGAGATTACTCCTGAAGAACTTGTCAAAAATTCTCATAGTCAGCTTGATAAATAAGCAATAAGATATTATTGCCTGTACAAGAAAGGAAGGGCAGTTATGAAAATAGCTGTAGTGGTTAATCTCAGCAAGGAAAAAGCAATTTCCTGTGCAAAAGAGATAGCAATACTTTTTCTTGGAGAAAACGCTGATGTAGTTATGCTCAGCGAATGTAAACCTTTTTATAAAGGAATAAATATAAGTTATGTCGATACCATTGACGAGCTTTTCGGCTGTTGCGATGCGGCGGTTACGGCGGGCGGTGACGGTACTATTATTCATGCCGCAAAATATGCTGCGGTAAATAATGTTCCGCTTATAGGCGTAAATGTAGGCAGGCTCGGCTTTGCCGCAGACCTTGAACCCGATGATATCGGCAGATTAAAAAAGCTTGTAAATAAAGAATATACAACAGAAAAAAGAATACTTCTTGATGTCGAGGTAAACAAAGACGGTGAAACAAAGCATTATCTTGCGGTAAATGACGCTGTAATTGCAAGAGGTCAGTTTTCAAAAATAATTGATATTAATTTGTATCTGGATGATGAATGGATTGCAAAATACAGAGCCGACGGTTTGCTTTTTGCTACCCCTACAGGTTCAACGGCTTATTCTCTTTCGGCAGGCGGTCCTATAGTTGCACCGCAGACGGACTGCATTATCGCCACTCCTGTCTGTCCTCATTCATTACATTCACGCTCGGTCTTGTTTGACGGCAGTGCAAGTCTTGCGGTTACGGTTCAAATTCCTGCCGATTGCTGCTGCTTACTTACTGTTGACGGCGAAAAGAATGTTGATATTCTTTCGGAAGATACAGTCAAAATCAAAAAATCAGAGCTTTGTCTTGAGCTTATTTCGTTGAGAAAGCGTAATTTCTTTAAGCTGCTTAACGAAAAGCTGAAAGAGAGGGAAATGTAATGAAATCAGGACGACACGCAAGAATACTTGAGCTTATTTCAGAACAGTCTATAGAAACTCAAGATGATCTTCTTAATTGCCTTAAGCGTGACGGTTACAAGGCTACGCAGGCGACAATTTCAAGAGATATAAAAGACCTTCGCCTTGTAAAGGCACTTGATTCAGACGGAAAATACCGTTATATGTCACCCGCAAAAAATCAAAATGAAAAAAAATCAAGTCTTAAGTCAATGTTTTCCACAGCCGTAAATTCTATAGACGCGGCTCAAAACATTGTTGTTATAAGAACTATGGTAGGTATGGCACAGGCGGTTTGTACTTCGCTTGATTCACTTGACCACTCGGAAATTGTAGGAACTATTGCAGGCGACGATACTATTTTTGTTGCTTGCCGTACCGTAAATGACGCAGTTAATCTTACCGAGGAGCTTAAAAAGCTGCTCTGAACAGGGATGATGTTATATGCTTACAACTTTATATATAGAAAATATAGCGGTTATCGAAAAAACTTCAATTGACTTTTCACAGGGACTTAATGTACTTACAGGTGAAACCGGTGCAGGTAAAAGTATTATTATAGATTCAATCAACGCTATTATGGGACAGCGTACTTCAAAAGAACTTGTGCGTACCGGCGCAAAAACAGCGCTTGTAACTGCACAGTTTGATGATGTAAACGATACCGTAAAAGCAAAGCTTGCGGAACTTGGATACAACAATGAAGATGACGATACTTTAATATTGCAGCGTACGATTTCCGCAACGGGAAAAAGCAGTTGTAAAATCAACGCAAGACCTGCGAGTGTTACTGTATTAAAAGAGGTTGCGAAAAATCTTATTAATATTCACGGTCAGCACGAAAGTTACGAACTTTTTTCGCCTGATACACATATAGATTATATCGACAGCTTTGGCGAATTAAAAAACGAGCTTGAAGATTACCGAGAAAAATATAAAAAGTATAAGGCACTGAAAAAGCAGCTTAACGAGGCTAATTCAGATGAGTCTGCAAGATTGCACGAAATTGATTTGCTTACCTATCAGACAACAGAGCTTTTCAATGCCGATGTTCAGCCCGATGAGATAGAACAGCTTGAAAACGAACGCATTATTTTGATGAATTCCGAAAAGATTTTTACTCTGCTTAATGATTCGAGAGAACTTCTTGACGGAGATGAAAGAACCGCAGGCGGTATTGAGGCTGTTGAAAGTGCGATGAATTATATTCAGAGAGCAGCGTCACTCAATGCGGATTATGAAAGTATTTCCGAGAGCATCACGGATGTTTATTATAATCTGAGAGATTGTATAGAGTCGATTTCCGATGCCGCCGATTCGGTTGAAAGCGATCCGCAAAGGCTTGAAGAAATTGATGAAAGACTTGATTTGTTAAATCGCCTTACAAGAAAGTACGGCTGCGAATGTAATGAATTACCTGCACTTGCCGAAAAAATGCAGACAAGACTTGAAGAACTTTTAAGCTATGATAAGAACAGAGATCAGCTTGAGGCTGACTATAAAGAATCCGAATACAATGCAAGGGTTTCCGCACAAAAATTAAGTTCAATACGAAAAAAGACGGCAAAAGTATTTTCTGAACGAGTGCGTGAAGAAATGAGCTTTTTAAATATGCCGAATGTTCAGATAGTAACTCAGTTTGAAAATACTGATTTTTACGAAAAGGGAACGGATAAGATAGAATTTCTTATTTCCGCAAACCCCGGCGAACCGCCAAGACCGGTTGCAAAGATTGCCTCGGGCGGTGAGCTTTCAAGAATGATGCTTGCAATAAAGACAGTGCTTGCAAGCACGGAAGATATAGATACTTTGATTTTTGATGAGGTCGATACAGGTATTTCGGGTTCAGCCGCTCAAAAGGTCGGATTAAAACTCAAAGAAGTTTCAAAAAGCAGTCAGGTGCTCTGCGTAACACATCAGGCACAGCTTGCGGCGCTTGCCGACGCTCATTATCTTATAAGCAAACAGGTCGAGGACGGCAGAACATTTACGCAGGTAAAGCTACTTGACTTTGACGGCAGAAAGCATGAGCTTGCAAGAATAATAGGCGGCGTAAATATTACAGACGCAGCACTTGCACATGCCGAATCAATGCTTAAAGAGAGTGAAATTTTGTAAGCGCCAGTTAAAAGGTAATTAAGGAGAATGGCATTTTGAAGAATTGGATAGTATCCGAAATCAACAAGGATGAAGCAAAAAGAATACAAACAGAATACGGATTACCTCCAATACTTGCAATGTTGTTGCAAATCAGAGGCATTACAAAAAGAGAGGAAATCGAGGATTTTTTGCAGAACGAAAGCGTTATTGCATCACCTTTTGAAATTAAAGATATGAAAAAAGGTGCTGACAGAATTTTATCTGCAATTGACAATGATGAGCTTATATGCGTTTACGGAGATTACGATGCGGACGGCGTCACTTCTACGGCACTTTTGTACTCTTATCTTGAAACGGTCGGTGCAAACGCTATGTACTATATTCCGTCAAGAGAAACAGAAGGTTACGGAATGAATAAAAGCGCAATCGATATTCTCGCTGAAAAGGGAGTAAAGTTGATTGTTACCGTCGATAACGGAATAGCCGCTGTGGAAGAAATTGATTACGCAAACTCTCTTGGTATTGACACTGTAATTACTGATCACCACCAACCGACGGGAAAAATACCCAATGCTGTTGCGGTAATCGATATGCATCAATCCGACTGCCCGAGTAAGTACAAAATGCTTTCGGGTGTCGGTGTAGCCTTTAAATTGGTTATGGCGCTTGAGGGCGAAAACTGCGATGTATCGTCCCTGCTTGACAATTACTCTGACCTGCTCTGTATAGGAACAGTCGGAGATATTGTGGAATTAAAAAGCGAAAACAGAGTGTTTGTCAAGCGTGGACTTGTTAATATTCAGGAAAGCGACAGAGCAGGTATTAATGCTCTTATTGAAACCGCAGGAATTGCCGGCAAAAAGATTACTTCGGGCAATGTATCGTTTACACTTGTTCCGAGAATAAATGCGGTCGGCAGGCTCGGCTTTTCGGGAAAATCGGTTTCACTGCTGCTGACCGATGATGAAAACGAGGCAATGAGTATTGCAAAACAGCTTAATGAAGATAACAACGAGCGTAAGGAAATCGAAAAAAATATATTAATGAAGATTGACGAAATGGTCAAAGCAAATCCTCATATTACAAATGACCGTGTGCTTGTTATCGACGGCGAGGGTTGGCATCAGGGTGTTATCGGAATCGTGGCGGCAAAGGTCAAAGAATTTTTCGGTAAGCCTACTGTTATTATTTCCCGTGACGGAGAAGAGGCAAAGGGCTCGGGCAGAAGTGTTGAGGGATTTTCTCTTTGTGATGCGGTTTTTGCCTGCTCGGATTTACTTACCCATTGCGGCGGTCACCCTATGGCGGCAGGACTTTCACTAAAAAGCAAAAATATTGAATTGTTCCGCCAAAGAATTAACGAATATGCCCTTAAGCAGGAAAATATGCCGTTTAATGCGTGTAATATTGACTGCAGGTTAAATCCTGCTTTAATAAGCGTTCAGCTTGTTGAACCGCTTGCGTATCTTGCTCCTTACGGTGCGGGTAATCCTACACCGCTTGTCGGGTTGTATAAAATGACTCTTTCACAGATTACTCCGCTGTCACAAAATAAGCATTTAAGGCTGCAGTTTAAACGCAATAATTCGACAGTATCGGTTATGAATTTCTTTACCACGCAACAGGAATTTCCTTATAAAGTAGGAGATGTACTTGACCTTGCGGTTACGCTCGATATAAACGAATTTAACGGTCAACGCAATGTTTCCATAATATTAAAGGAAATAAAACCGTCAGTGCTTGATACCAAAGACTTCTTGCAAAGTCAGAGGAACTACGAAGATTTTAAACTCGGTTTAAATCTTACAAATGCGCAAATAACCGATCTTTTGCCTACTCGTGAAGATTTTGCAATACTATATGTATTCTTAAGAAAATCGGGAGGCTATGCCTATCCTATCGAAACGCTTGTACATAAACTTGATTATAAATTGTCTATCGGAAAAATCAAGATTATTCTTGACGCAATGAGCGAGCTGTCGCTTATTGAGGTGATTGAAGGAATAAACAGCGCACAAATCAGAGTTTCCGAAGTGTCGCAAAAGGTTGATCTTAATTCAGCCGATACAGTTATAAAATTGAGGGGGATGCAGTAATGAGTAAATATTCAGGAATAGCACATTATCAGGATTTCAACGAGCTTGTAAAGTTGCTTGGCCAGTCAAACAGTACATATGATATTGACAAAATTACAAAAGCATACAAGTTTGCCGAAAAGGCTCATGGCGACCAAAGAAGAGTGTCAGGCATTCCTTATATTCTGCACCCGACTTCCGTTGCCTGTATTCTTGCCGAACTCGGTATGGATACAGACGCAATCTGCGCCGCACTTCTTCACGATGTTGTTGAGGATACTCCTACAACGCTTGAGGAAGTTGAAAAACTTTTCGGTGCGGATGTTGCAAGGCTGATTGACGGTGTTACCAAGATTTCAAAAATCGCTTTTTCTTCAAGAGAGCAAAGACAGGCAGAAAACATCAGAAAAATGCTTATTGCAATGGCAAACGACATCAGAGTAATTATTATTAAACTTGCCGACCGTTTGCATAATATGCGTACAATAAGCTGTATGCCTGAGCAGAGCAGAAGAGATAAGGCTCACGAAAATATGCAGGTATATGCTCCTATTGCTCACCGCCTCGGTATCAAAACCATAAAAGACGAGCTTGAGGATTTGTCTTTGCAGTACCTTGACCCGATTGGTTACAAGGAGATTGAAGATGCTATCAGCCTTTCGGAAAACGACCGTGACAAGTTTATTGAATCTATAAAAAATCAAATTCTTGAAAAAACAAATAATATAATAAAAAATGTTTACATAAGCGGCAGAGTAAAGAGTGTTTACAGTATTTACCGCAAAACATTTATGCAGGGCAAGACGATTGACCAAATTTTTGATGTCTTTGCAGTGCGTGTAATTGTAGATACCGTATCGGATTGTTATAATGTACTCGGCGTAGTTCACGATATTTTTAAACCTATTCCGAACCGTTTTAAAGATTATATTTCTATGCCTAAGCCGAATATGTATCAGTCATTGCACACAACCGTACTTGACAAAAGAGCCATTCCTTTTGAAGTTCAGATAAGAACATGGGAAATGCACTACACCGCCGAATACGGTATCGCAGCGCACTGGAAGTATAAACTCGGTATGGGTGCGGGCGGAAAAGGCGAAAGTACCCGCCTTGCCGAAAACATCGAGAAAGTCAAAAATATGATTCTCGATCAGCTTGAAGCCGAAGATGTAACGGATATTGCAAAGAATATCAGAAATGACTTTGAAGAAAACGATGTTTATGTATTTACACCAAAGGGCGATGTAATGGTTATACCGAACGGTTCAACCCCTATTGACCTCGCCTATATTATTCACACACAGGTAGGACACCGAATGGTCGGTGCTAAAGTAAACGGAAAAATCGTGCCGATTGACTATAAATTAAAAACGGGTGAAATCTGCGAGATTATTACTCAAAAAGAAGAGCATCCTAATAAAGCATGGATAGATATTTGTAAGACTGCTTCTGCAAAGTCAAAAATTCGTCAGTGGTATAAGCACGAAAAGCGTGACGAAAACATTGCCGAAGGTAAGCAGATGCTTGAAAAAGAATTTAAGCGCAACGGCATTAATCTTTCCGATGAAGAGTTTGTTGAGTTTATTGAAAAAATGCTTATGAAAAAGCAGTATGTAACCCTCGACGATGTTTATGCCGCAATCGGTTACGGCGGTATTCAGCTTTGGAAAGTTATGCCGAGAATTAAGGAAGAATACCAGAAAACCTATGCCGCAGATATAGAAAAAATCGAAGTTCCGCAAGCTCCCCGTAAAAAGCCAAAGGCATCTTCGGGTGTTGTAATTGAGGGTACAGACGATGTTCTGGTTAAATTCTCAAATTGTTGTAATCCTTTGCCGGGCGATGAGATTATAGGTTATATTACGAGAGGTTACGGAGTATCAATCCATAAGAGGGAATGTACAAATGTTCCTAAGGATCTTAATGACTGCGAAGAACCTGAAAGATGGGTAAGCTGTTATTGGGAAGACAAGGCAGGAGAGGCATTCCGCAGTACATTGCAGATTATTGCTACCGACAGAACAGGACTTCTTGCAGATGTAACAATCAAACTTTCAAATATGCACATCTTTATTCATTCTCTTAATTCAAGAGAAGTCGGCGACGGCAAAGCTATGGTAACCGCTACTATTGATGTTACAGGTAAAAATCACCTTAAAGGTGTAATTTCAAAACTTTCTGACATCAGCGGAATTATTGAGATTAAGAGGTTATAATATGAAAGCAATATTACAGAGAGTTACTTTTGCGGAAGTAAAGGTTGACGGCAATACAGTCGGTAAGATTGACAACGGATTTTTAATTCTGCTCGGTGTTGCGGAGGGTGATACCGAAAAAGAGGCAGACGCACTTTCGTCAAAGATTGCAACTTTGCGGGTATTTACCGACGAAAACGATAAAATGAATCTGTCGCTTGCGGATATTGACGGTGAAGTGCTTGTTATTTCAAATTTTACGCTTTATGCAGATTGTTCGCACGGCAGACGACCAAATTTTATGAAAGCCGCCAAGCCCGATATTGCAGAGCCTTTATATGAATATTTTTGTAAAAAGATGCTCGACTACGGTGTTCGTAAGGCAGAAAAGGGAATATTCGGTGCCGATATGAAAGTATCTTTGCTTAATGACGGCCCTGTTACCATTGATATTGACACCCGTGATTTAAAATATTAACAATACAAGCAGGTAATGAAAATGATAGATTATAAAATTTTTAATGTTACCGATTTGGCTACAAATTGCGTATATCTTATTGACAAGGAAACAGGCTGTAACGCAGTTGTGGACCCCGGTGCAAAGTCAGATAAACTTATTGAACAGATAAATGCAGACGGCGGAAAACTCACCTACGTTTTGCTTACTCACGGTCATTATGACCACATAACATTCGCAAAACAGCTTGCGGATATGTTTGGTGCAATGATTATAACGGGTAAAGCAAATGCAGAGTTTCTTTCCGATTCAACACTTAATCTTACCGCTTTTCATAATATAAACCTTGAGCCGTTTAAAGCAGATGTTTATCTTGAGGACGGCGATACCTTTATGATTGGCGAAACTAAGGTGAAGTATATCAGCACACCCGGGCATACAAAGGGCTGCGGATGCTATATAACAGATAAACTTTTGATTTGCGGTGATACACTGTTTTGCGAATCATACGGCAGAACCGATTTACCGACAGGCAATAACAACGATATGGTAAACTCTATTAAAAAGCTAAAGCAGCTTGAGGGTGACTATATCGTAATCCCGGGTCACGGCCCGACATCTACTCTCGAGCACGAGAAAAAATATAATCCTTTAATGAGCAGGGTTTGATATGAATTTATATGTAATTAATCATGGCTTTCACTATGAACTTGAAAATGTGGCAAGATTGTTTTTTCCTAACGAAAAAATAACGGTTGTGCGTGAATGTGAGCGTAAGGAAGAGCCGTATATATATACCGAAATGTCGGATAAACTGACAGTTGAGGTAAAAGCAGGAGATTTCAATAAATCTCTGAATACTGAAAATACAGGCGAAGATAATGAAAAGGAACTTTCGCTTGCACAGATGCTTTATAAACTTTTGTGTGAATTTACAGGTATAAATCAACCTTGGGGTTTGCTTACGGGTGTTCGTCCTATAAAACTTTTTAGGAATGTTTCAAATGAGCAGGGCTTTGAAAAGGCTAAAGAAATATTTGCAAACGACTACTATGTAAGTCCCGAAAAACTCGACCTTGCCGTAATGACGGAGGAAAACGAAAGAAAAATCATTGAGCTTTCCAAGCCCGATTCTTTCAGTTTATATGTGGGTGTTCCTTTTTGCCCGTCAAGATGCAGTTATTGTTCGTTTGTAATGTCATCTATAGAAAGAGCAAAAAAACTTGTAGACCCGTATGCCGATTTACTTTGTGAGGAGATTAAACTTACAGCCGAAATCGCCAATAAACTCGGACTAAGACTTGAAACCGTGTATTTTGGCGGCGGCACACCGACTACTCTTTCGGCAGAACAGCTTTCAAAGGTAATCGGTACTGTAAACGGTAATTTCAATATGTCAGCTTGCAGAGAATTTACGGTTGAGGCAGGCAGACCCGATACAATTACTGCCGAAAAGTTAAAGGCTTTAAAAGAAAATAAAGTTGACAGAATAAGCATAAATCCACAGACATTAAATGACGATGTTCTGCGTGAGATAGGCAGAAAACATACTGTACAGCAGTTTTTTGACGCTTTTGCTCTTGCAAGAAAATGCGGTTTTACAAATATAAATACCGACCTTATCGCAGGTTTGCCGACAGATACATACGAAAGTTTTAAAAATTCGGTTGACGGTATTCTTGCACTTGACGCCGAATGTATTACAGTGCATACTCTCAGTATGAAACGCAGTTCCACACTTACCGAAAAAGGTGTTACGATTGACAGAGAGGGCGCAGAAACCACAAGGAAAATGCTCGAATATAATCAAAATGAACTTTTGAAAAAGAATTACATTCCGTATTATCTGTACAGACAGAGCAGAATGGCAGGCAACCTTGAAAATGTCGGTTGGTCTAAAAAAGGCTATGAAAGTCTTTACAATGTTTATGTTATGGACGAAACCCATACAATTCTCGGCTGCGGTTCGGGTGCTGTTACCAAACTCAAGAGAAATAATCCCGACTATCTCGAACGCATATTTAACTTTAAGTATCCGTATGAATATATTGACAGATTTGAGGAAATGATAAAAAGAAAAAATGCAATTTCGGCATTTTATACACAATAAATTTGTTGCTAATCCCGTGCAATAATGCTATAATAGCACAGATATATTATATAGAAAGGTATGACTGATATGGGAAAATTCGACGGTATTTTAGACGATGTTATTGTAAATGCAAAGGCAGCGGCGTCTGTTGTTTCTAAAAAAGCGTCTGATGTTTATGACAATTCAAAGCAAAAAATTGTTGCGGCTGAAATCAGAGCGGAAATCAACACCAAACTTAAAGAACTTGGTGCGCTCACTTACAAAAGTGTGGTACACGGTACTGATTTGTCAGACAAAATCAAAGAAAAATCCGCTGAAATTACAGAACTTAAAGAAAATCTTGATCTTATCAACGATAGCATTTCAGCAACAAAAAGTGTTACTTATTGCCCTGAATGCGGAAGTGATGTTCCTGAAAATTCAAAGTTCTGCAACAGCTGCGGCGCAAAGCTTGATGAAGATAAAGCACAGCTTTAATATTTGATTTTATTTTGATAATTTGGTAATGGGTGATTTAATTTGTCTAAAAAATACAATGCGATAAGTAATGCGGAGGAAAATATTTCTCATTCCTTTTTAAAAGGTGCGGCAATACTTACGCTGAGTATGGTTGTTGTAAAAATCATCGGACTTCTTGACCAGGTACTTCTTACAAACATTTACTCTATGTTTGGCGAAGAATACGCTACAATGGGTTCGGGTCTTTTCAGCAACGCATACGAAATTTTTGTTGTTATATTTACGGTTGCTACAGGAGGACTTCCTATTGCAATTTCCAGACTTGTATCAGAGAGTATAGCTCAAAAAAGATACAAGGATGTCAAGCTGATACATAAGGTATCAATTCCGTTTTTTTCAATAGTCGGCATTGTGTCATTTATGATAATGATTGCAGGCAGTTTTATTTATGTAAGAATAATTGATTCTCCGTATTCGATTTATGCAATGCTTTGCCTTGCTCCGACTATTCTTTTCGGCTGTCTTGTTTCTATTTACAGAGGCTATTTTGAGGGACAGAGAAATATGTTCCCGACTGCAATCTCTGAAATAATCGAGTCAGGCGTAAAACTTATTCTTGGTCTTACTTTTGCATACCTTGTTATGAAATTCGGTATGGACCAATATAATGCTACAGGAGCGTTCCTTTGGTTTACTTTTGAATCGCAGTATGACGCAATGAATACAATTCTTGCGTTTTCCGTAGCAGGTGCTATCTGCGGTATTTCTTCGGGTAGCTTTATGGCTTTTGTATTCTTATTGCTCCGCTTTAAAATCGGCGGTGACGGAATACCCGAAGAATATTACGAAAATTCTCTTGATGCACGCACAAAGAGAGAAACTTTTATACTTATGGTAAAAACTGCCGTGCCCACAGCAATGGGTGCTTTCATAATGAGTATGGGTTCGCTTATTGACCAGATTATTATTCAGCGTGTACTCAAAGAACTTGCGGTAACTAATCCACAGGCACTTATTGACCAGTACGGCAAATACGGTTTTACCGAATCAATTGTAAACGACCCTATTACAATTCACACTAAACTTTGGGGTTGTTATGCGGCAGCGCTTAAACTTATGCAGCTTGTAACTGCGGTTACACAGGTATTCGGTTCAAGTGCCATGCCTAATGTTACAAGTGCATGGACAAAGGGCGACAAGAAAGTCCTTAAAACTTCAATGGAAACTGTATTCGGTATGACAATGATATTTACTCTTCCGATGGGTATAGGTCTTTGTGTTCTTGCACATCCGATTATGTCATTTATTTATACAAGTGAGTCTATTGCCGCTATCGGCGGTAATGTACTTATGCTTATGGGACTTACAACTATTTTTGCGGCTATAGAAACACCTATTTGCAGTATGCTGCAGGGCATAGGCAGAACAGATCTTCCTATGAAGTTGTATGCGTTCGGTATGGTTGTAAAAATCGGTATTACATGGATGTTTGTAAGTATTCCTTCCATCAATATTCAGGGCGCAACGGCAGGCTCGCTTATCGGTTACTTCTTGTCTTGTGTTGTAGGCATTTATCTGCTTATTAAACATTCAAAAATAAGAATAAACTTCTATACTACTACAATCAAGCCTTTAATCGGCGCAGTAGCAAGCGGATTGACTGCTTATCTTGTAAATGCAGGCGTACTTATGGTTGCTCCGCACAGAGTTGCGACAATCTGCGCAATTATTGCTGCAATCATCGTTTACATCTTTGTTTTGTTAATATTGCGTACTTTTACTGCCACAGTAATAGAATTTTTGCCAAAAGGGGAAAAAATTGCAAAACTACTTGCAAAATTCCATCTTATTGGGTAAAATATTAATTAAGATTGCGAATTTTTACTACTTGCGACATATTGCATAGTAAAGCTTTTGCCTGAGAGGAAGATTGAAATGGATTTTAAAGAAAAGTCGGAATACAAATTTGAAGATTTAGTTAAAATTGTAAAAATTCTCCGTGCTCCGGGCGGTTGTCCGTGGGACAGAGAACAGACTCACAAATCTATCCGTTCAAACTTCATTGAAGAAACCTATGAGGCTGTTGAGGCTATTGATACAGAGGATAATGACCTTTTAAAGGAAGAACTCGGAGATGTGCTCTTACAGGTTGCTCTTCATTCTGAAATTGAAAGCGAAAAAGGTACATTTAATATTGACGATGTATGTGACGGAGTTTGCAAAAAACTTATTATCCGTCATCCGCATGTATTTGGCAATGTAAATGCCGATACTACCGAACAGGTGCTCAAAAATTGGGACGCTATAAAGATGCAGACCAAAGAGCAGAAAACTCAAACACAGGCAATGGAAAGCGTTTCTAAGGCTTTGCCTTCACTTATGAGAAGTTCAAAGGTTCAGCAGAAAGCCGCAAAGGTCGGTTTTGACTGGAGCAATGCGGAAGATGCACTCGCTAAACTTTATGAAGAATGCGATGAACTTAAAGAGGCTGTCTCAAAAGGTAATACCGATAATCAGTATGAAGAGCTCGGAGATGTTCTTTTCTCTGCGGTAAATGTTGCAAGACTGTTAAAGATTGACAGTGAACACGCTCTTTACGATGCGTGCGACAAATTTATAGGTCGTTTTTCAAAAGTTGAAGCGCTTGCAAAAGAGCGTGGAATTGATATGAAAAGCGCAACTTTGTCAGAGCTTGATTCCCTTTGGGATGAAGTAAAAATAAAAGAATAATTTGGAGGTCCATTGATATGAACAAAACAGAACTTATTTCAGCTGTTGCTGAGCAGAGCGGTCTTACTAAGAAAGATGCGGAAAAGGCAGTTACAGCAGTTATTGATACAATTATCGACTCTGTTGCCAAAGACGAGAAGGTACAGATTGCAGGCTTCGGTACATTTGAGCAGCGCCAGAGAAAGGCAAGAACAGGCAGCGACCCAAGAACAGGTAATCCAATCGAAATCGCAGCATCTAAGGTTCCGGCTTTCAAGGCAGGCAAGGTATTTAAGGATACTGTAAATCAGTAATTGATTTTTCGGAGTCGGCGTTTGTCGGCTCCTTTTTTTGTCGGAGGTGAAACAATGCGACTTGATAAATATTTAAAAGTTTCAAGACTTATTAAACGCAGAACTATTGCTAACGAGGCTTGCGACGCAGGTAAAGTAAGCGTGAACGGTAAAGAAGCGAGAGCGTCATACGATGTAAAAGTCGGAGATGTAATCGAAATTACTCTCGGTTCAAGAAGTGTCAAAGTAAAGGTTACAGCCGTAAAGGAAGTTGTCCGTAAAGAGGAAGCCGATACAATGTATGAGGCTGTAGTTTAATTGAAAATGTAATATTTTTGTTTTAATCTCCGTATAAATTAAGTAGCATTTATACGGAGGTATTTTTATGAGTGAAATTCCAAAAGGAAAAAATCATACTCTTATGCTTGATGCACGAGGTAAACTTATGCTTACGGGTGCGGAAGATGTAAGCGGTTTTAACGAAGAAACGGTGTCTGTACTTACCTCGTGCGGCAGATTGATTATTAAGGGAGAACGACTGCATATTGACAAATTGAATCTTGAATCGGGTGAAGTGTCAATTGACGGAAAAATAAATGCCATGCAGTATATAGGCAATGATAATTCCCGCTCAAGACTTTCTAAACTTTTTAAATAGGTGAGCTATGGAAATTGATTTTTATATTCAATCACAAGCTTTTTTATATTCGCTTTTATTCGGTGTAGGGCTTGGAATGTTGTACGGCATATTTAAGTTTATAAGAGTAGCGTTTTTAAGTACCAAAACCGCAGTTATTATTGTCGATATAATTTTTATGCTTATTGCAAGTATTGCGCTGTTTTTATATTCACTTGCAATGCTGTACGGATATGTCAGAATTTATATTGTATTCGGTGCTTTGTGCGGCTTTTTGGCATACAGGTTTTCACTCGGAAAACTCATTTCAAGGATATATTGCCCAATAATAAATGCGATTAATGTTATAATCCAAAAAATTAAAACAAAATTTAAAAAAATTACAAAAAAACTATTGAAAAGCAGCAACAATATATTGTATAATATGAGTAAGAAAATAGATACATTTAGAAATAAACGAATAGGTTTATCGGTAAGAAAAAAGGTTAAGGCGAGTAATGAAAAAGGAAAAGAAAAAACCGCAGATTAATCCTGAAAGTAAAGCCGAAAATACAACTATAAAGGAAATTGAACCTAAAAAGAAAAAACGAGGAAGATATGTACTTTTATATCTCGCAATTATCGGATTTGCTTTTTACGCAGTTATCACTATAGTTAATCAAAATATTCAGATAGCCGACAAAAGAGCTGAACTTGATGAGATTAATAAGCAGATTAATGTGGTTGAAATCCAGACCAGATATTTGGATAAAGTTAAAGGCTACACAGGCGACCAGCTTAAAGAATACATTGAGAAAATAGCCAAAAACGAAATGGGTTATGTTAGCGAAGGCGAAAGAATTTTCTATAATGTTTCGGGCGAATAGCTCTTGTAAAGTCAAAGGGTAGAATATAAATTAAGGGGTAAATAATTTTTATGGCAATTGAAGTCGGTATGATTTTAGAAGGTAAGGTTTCGGGTATAACAAAGTTTGGTGCATTTGTCGATTTACCCGATTCACAGACAGGTATGGTACATATTTCAGAGGTAGCACATACCTATATTAATGAAATTGGTGATTATGTTAAGGTAGGACAGACTGTAAAGGTAAAGGTTCTTGCCCTCAATAACGGCAAAATCAGCCTTTCTATGAAACAGGCAGTTCCGCAGGAGCGTAAGCCAAGAAATAACGACAGAGGTGACAGACCTGAAAGAGGCGACAGAAACAACCGCCGCCAGGGTACACCAAGACAGCCGTACAAACCTGCACCACCCGTTAAGTCACCGGGAAATTATGAGTGGCAGGCTTCAAAAAAGAATACCCCCACAAGCTTTGAGGATATGATGTCTAAGTTTAAACAGACAAGCGAAGACAAAATTTCTGACCTCAAGCGTGGTGGTGAAAGCCGCAGCTACAGCCGCAGAGGCAACGGCAACGGCAGAAAATAAATTACCTGAAAAGGGAGGCACAATTATGAAATATACTTACACAGCAAGAAAGGTAACACTCAGAGATAACTTTAAAGAAAGAGCTGAAAAAAAGCTTGATAAATTCGGAAAACTTTTTTCTGAGAATGCCACAGTAAACATAGTTGTCACCCTCGAAAAGAACCGTCAGACTGTTGAAGTTACAATCAGAGATAACGGTCTTGTTCTTCGTGCTGAGAGCACAATGCCTGAAATGAATGACGCACTTGATAAAGTTGTTGACATTCTCGGCCGTCAGATTCGTAAAAACAAGACTAAGCTCGAAAAGAAGATTAAGAGCGGTAGCATTGATGATTTCGTAAGTCTAAGTCCGGAAATTAACGAGGCTGAAGACGATGACTACAAGATCGTGCGTAAAAAGCATGTTATTATTAAACCTATTACCGTTGACGAGGCTATTCTTGAGATGAATATGGTAAACCATAACTTCTTTATGTTCAAGAATGCCGACACTGATGAAATCAATGTGGTTTATAAGCGTGAAAACGGTGATTACGGTCTTTTGGAGCCAACTGTCTAAGGTCTGTAATTAAGCGTGCAGGATTTTAATTGATTTTGTATGCTAATATAAATTAAAAATACTGATAAGGGTATCGGTTATTCCGATACCCTTTTTTAAGGAATAAGGAGTGAATTCGGTGCTTAAGTTTTCCGCACCTTGTATTTTCGGTCTTGAGGGACTGTGTGCAAATGAATTTAAATTTTTAGGTTTAAAAAATGTTGAGGCTCATAACGGAAAGGTAACCTTTGAGGGCGATTTTTCAGATATGGCAAAGGCAAATATCAATTCAAGATATGCCGAAAGAATTCAGATTTTGCTTGCAGAGTTTGAGGCGGTAAGTTTTGAAGAACTGTTTGAAGGTGTCAAATCAGTCGCTTGGGAAGATTTTATAGGTGTTAACGACGCTTTTCCTGTAAAAGGAAGATGCCTTAGCTCAAAACTGATGAGTGTTCCTGATTGTCAGAAAATTATCAAAAAGGCTGTTGTAACAAGACTTTCCGAAAAATATATGCTGCCTTGGCTTGAGGAAAGCGGCCCGCTGCACCAAATTCAGTTCCTTATTATGAATGATAAGGTCAGCGTTATGCTTGATACTTCGGGCGCAGGACTTCACAAGCGTGGATACCGTGCCGAATCAAACGAAGCTCCGATAAAAGAAACTCTTGCCGCTGCTATGGCTGATTTGTCAAGGGTAAGAGGTAATCATTTTGTTGTTGACCCTATGTGCGGCAGCGGTACTATTCTTATAGAGGCGGCTTTAAAAGCAATGAAAATAGCACCGGGAATCAATCGTTATTTTGCAGCCGAAAAATGGAATTGCGTTCCGTCAGATGTATGGAAAGAGCAAAGAGAAATTGCAAAAGCAAATGAAAAGCGTGATTGCGATTTCCGTGCCGAGGGATATGACATTGACGAACTTGCACTTGAAGTAGCAAAAAAGAACGCAAAACTTGCAGGTGTTGCTGACAGAATTACATTTGCTAAGCGTGATATAAAGGATTTTGAGCTTAACGAAGGTTTTATGACAGTGATAACTAATCCGCCTTACGGAGAAAGATTGCTTGATGTAAAATCAGCAGAAGAACTTTACAAGGTAATGGGTGAAAAATTTAAAAGAACACAAGGTAAAAGTTACACAATAATTACTCCTGACGATGACTTTGAAAAAATCTTTGGAAGAAAAGCCGATAAGCGCAGAAAATTGTATAACGGCACTTTAAAATGCCAACTTTATATGTATTTTAAGTGAAACCTAAGTGAAGTTGTTGATTTATTTTTAAAAATGTAGTATGATAATTTAGATATATTATTTTAGGAGGCATTCTTTTGGAAGAGAATAAAGATTTTTTTGCCGAAACAGAGAACACTCAGACTTCGGCAGAAACAAATAATGATGCTGCAGAAACCCCTGCTAAAGTTAAAGGCACAATAAATGTAATTGCCGGAGAGGACGGTCCTACAGCGGTATTTACAGCCGATTCAACTCCTGCGAAAAAGAAAACAATTCAGACCCCGATTATTATTGCGGGCGTAATAGTTTTAGCTTTTATTGCTGCATTTTTCGTATTTACTTCATTCTTCAATTCAAGTATTGTTGGTACATGGGTACTTGTAGAGGACAGTAACGGCGCTACTTATGATGAGGCTGGCGACGGTATTACATATTACACACTTGATAAAGATGGCAACATTACAGTTTCTGTCGGTACGATTACTCAAAAATCAACTTATACAACAACAAGCGAAAACGGTACTGATTATGTAAACTCAACTAATGTTTTCTCGGGTTCATACACAATTTCAGGTAATATCTTCACTGGAAGAACATTTAAGCTTACAGTAGACGGTGTTGAAAAACCTTATATTTTCAAGAGCGCAACTGTAAAAAAACCTGAACTTAAAGTTCCTGACACATTCAAAAAGAGCGATAAATTAACAGGTAATTGGAACATTCCTTCTTATGATATTACTTATAAATTTAATGCTGACGGTACTTTTATCGCCGATATGTACGGTTCAATCACATATGAGGGTGTTTATACCTACGATAATGAAAAAATAACAGTAACATACTATGCAGATTCAGAAGCAACAATTGATATTCCGTATGCGTTTGACGGAAACGATACACTTGTTATGAACGGTATGGGATATTACAGAATGAACGATGACGGCTCGCTTGTAGCTACACCGGATCAGGCTTAAAATTAAATAACAAATATATTAGGCAACACTGCTTTTTGCGGTGTTGCCTATCGTTATTTTAGAGATAAGTTATTTTATTTCACAAGGAGGGAAAGGGTATTAAAAAGTTTATTTATGCTGTTTTGACTATTGTTATAATGTTTTTTGTCGCAAATATGTCTGCAATTGCGGTTGAAAAATACAATTTTAATACCTTTTCAAATTGTGAAGAAGTTTATTTTGATGCCGATGATAACGGTGCGTTTGCTTTTGCGTACAACGGAAAAACTGTTTATACTCAAAGTTTTGTACCTACAATAAAGTCATACAGCTTTACCGTTGATGGTGGATTTGTAGGAGTACCTTTCATTGATAAAGATACTGTTTGTGCAGTATATATGACAAATGATTTTAAGTACCGTATAGTGCGTATTAATTGTTTTGACGGCAGAGTAAGTTATGTAAATTCCAATGCTTTAGATGACTTTAATTATACCGATATTTCAATTTGCAATAACAGGCTTTATGTTATGAAAACGGACGAAGTGTATTGTTATGTTTCTGCATATGATTTTAACGGAAAACATTTGTCTGATTACAGATTCAGCGAAAAGAATGTGAATGCCATTACAACTAATAACGGCAGTGCATATGTTTTTCTTTATGACGGTTCCGTATACAGACTTGATGAAAACAAAGCCGAATATTGCACGAGAGTGCGTGATTGCTCGGATTTTTATAACAGCGGTGCGGGATTTTTGTCTGACAGCAGAGGATATATTTATTCGTTAAACGAAAATAAAGAATATACAAATATGTATAATTGTACAAATCCGTTTTCTGTAAGTAATGAGAGTATTTATTACTACAGATCGGGTTCTGTATATCGCACTTCTCTTAATAACAGCAGCATTACAAAGTATGAAATAAACCGGAATACCGGAAAAATTCTATATGCGTGCGGAAAAGTCGTTGCAATTACAGATGATTATTCTACTGCAACGATTATCGGTAATTCCGATTTTAAAAATATTGATTTTAATACAAATTCAGATACCAAACCGCAATCAAATAATTCCACAGATAAAAATGACGGTAATTCAAATGCGAATTTCTCCGATTATATTTTTACTGATGACGGCTTTATTTGCAATATAAAAAGCGGAACAACAGCAGCACAGCTTAAAAAGAATTGTCCGCCGATAATTTCTGTAACCGATAAAAACGGAAATAATTTGAGCGGTAAATTGAGAACAGGTGCAGTTGTAGCCACAAAAGAAACAAGCTACACTGTTGTTGTACTCGGTGATGTAACAGGTACGGGAACGGTTAGCTCAAATGATTATAAATTGCTTATGAAAACATTGACAGGTGAGAAAGAGATTTTTGGAGCATACAAAAAAGCCGCCGATTATAACCTCGACGGCTCTGTTGATAATAAGGATTTAGTTTTGATAGCACAGGGAAGATAAATCAGTCTTCCATTTCCCAGTTGTGCCAAACATTCTGAATGTCATCGTTGTCCTCAAACATATCGAGCATTTTCTGCATCTTTGTTATAGACTCCTCATCCTCAAGCTTTGTGTATGTGCTCGGTACCATTTCGAGTTCGGCAGAAACGAATGTGTAACCTGCTTTTTCAAGGTCATCTCTTACTGCGCTGAAATCTTCAGGCTCGGTGTAAATTGTAAATACATCTTCGTCAGCCTCAAAATCAGATGCGCCGTACTCAAGTGCGTCGCTCATAACAGTGTCTTCGTCCTTATCAAGGTCTTCACGCTCAATTACAAGTACGCCTTTCTTTGTAAACATAAAGCTTACGCAACCCTGAGTACCCATATTACCGCCGAACTTATCAAAGTAATGTCTTACTTCACCTGCTGTTCTGTTACGGTTGTCTGTAAGAGCCTCAACGATTACCGCAACACCGTTAGGACCGTATCCTTCGTATGTAACTGCCTCATAGTTTGCACCGTCGCCGCCGCTGGCAGCCTTTTTGATAATACGCTCAATGTTGTCGTTAGGAACATTGTTAGCCTTTGCTTTAGCAATACAATCCTTAAGCTTTGAGTTTACGCTCGGATCAGCACTGCCGCCCTCACGGATAGCAACGATAAGCTCTCTGCCTATCTTGGTAAAAACCTTAGCTCTTGCAGCATCGTTTTTACCTTTTTTCTGTTTAATGGTACTCCATTTGTTATGTCCTGACATAAAATCATTCCTTTTTAATAAAATACTACATCCTTATTAGTATATCATATACTTATATCTGATGTAAACTAAAAAAGTTATTACAGTTTTGTAACAATCTCTTTGCTATATGAATTATAGTGTGGTATAATGTATTTATTAAATAAAAACAGATTTTATAAATGAAGTTTTGAAATATAAGAATTTATAATATGAAAGGAAGTTTACCAATGATAAAATCAATGACAGGCTTTGGCAGATGTCGCACTGTTTTGCACGGCAGAGAAATCAGTGTTGAGATAAAAAGCGTAAATCATCGTTTTTTTGAATTTTCCTGCAGAACTCCAAAGGGCTACGGTTTTCTTGACGATAAACTCAAGGCTCTTGTAAATTCAAGAGTATCCCGCGGTAAGATTGATATGTTTGTTACAGTAGGCGCTGCAGAAGACACACCTGCCGAGGTAAAAATTAATCATTCTCTTGTTTCGGGTTATATTAATGCAATGAAAGAGATTTCGGAAACTTACGGAATCGAAAATGATGTTACGGTTACGGCTATCTCTCGTTTTCCCGATGTATATACGGTTTCAAAAGCACCTGAAAATGAAGAAGAAATCACAGCGGATGTACTTGAGGCAGCAAATACGGCTATTGACGGATTTATTGCAATGCGTGAGGCTGAGGGCGAAAAAATGAAAGCCGATATTCTTGGCAGAGCGGAAGTTATACTTGCTACCGTTGATGAGATTGACGAGCGTTCACCGCAAACGGTAAAAGAATACGAAGAGCGTTTGCTTGACAGAATTAACCGTACTTTGCAGGATTACAATATCAATATTGACGAGCAGAGAGTGCTTACCGAAGTAGCTGTTTTTGCCGATAAAGTAGCTGTTGCCGAAGAAACCGTAAGACTTAGAAGTCACTTTGCACAGCTTTCAAAGATAATGGAATCACAGACTCCGATCGGCAGAGAAATAGACTTTATTATTCAGGAGATGAACAGAGAGGCGAACACAATCGGCTCAAAGGTTCAGGATGCCGAGATTGCGCATAAGGTTGTAAAAATCAAGAGCGAAATTGAAAAAATGCGTGAGCAGATTCAGAATATTGAGTAAGGAGAAATTATGAAACTTATCAATATCGGATTTGGCAATCTTGTAAATTCTGATAAACTTATTGCCGTTGTTGCACCCGATGCGGCACCCGTAAAGAGAATTGTGCAGGATGCAAAATCAAAAGGAATGCTTGTTGACGCCACTTGCGGAAGAAAGTGCAAGGCGGTACTTGTAACGGAAGACGACCACATTGTGTTGTCCGCCATCTCCGCAGAGGCTATTCATAACAGAACAGTTGAAAGCGAGGAACAAAAGGATGAACAGTAAGTCTAAGGGTAAGCTCGTGCTTTACACAGGTTCTTCCGGTGTAGGTAAGGGCACAATTATGGCAGAGCTTTTAAAGCGCAATCCTAATATTCGCCTTTCGGTATCAAATACCACAAGAAAACCTCGAAAAGGTGAAATTGACGGAGTGCATTATAATTTTGTTACTAAGGAACAGTTTGAAAAACTTATAGAAGAAAACGGTTTTCTTGAGTACGCAAAGTATTGTGACAATTACTACGGCACACCTAAAAAACAGGTAGAAGATTTACTCAATCAGGGCTATGATGTATTCCTTGAAATTGAGGTTCAGGGAGGACTTCAAATTCTTGAAAAATATCCTGATGTGTTAAGTATTTTTATTCTTCCTACTTCTATAGATTCGCTTTCACGCAGACTTCACCGCAGAGGAACCGAAGATGAAAAAACCATCGCTAAGCGACTTGCAGAGGCGGAGCATGAGATGTCATTTAAGAACAGATATAAGTACAATGTTGTGAACGATGACCTCGACACAGCGGTAAACGAAGTTCTTGATATTTTAGAAAAAGAGAGTAAATAACCGATTTTTTCGGAAAATATATTATGATAATGATAGGAGATTAATTATGCATAAGGTTAATGTTGACGAATTATTCGCAGGTAAGCAAAGTAAGTATGCCCTCGTTGTAGGTGTTGCAAAAAGAGCAAGAGAGATTACAGCAGAGCAGGAGGAGAGCGGCGAGGTTACAGACGATAAGCCTGTTCTCATTGCTATTGATGAAATCAAAAATCACGAGATTGGCATTTTAGAGCCTGACGATGATGAGCTCCCAAATAGCTGAGATTGCTGTTGAAAAAGCAGCATATTCCTTTGACAAGGCATTTGACTATGTGATTCCCGATTCTATGCTTGACAAGGCGGTAGCGGGAACACGGGTTCTTGTGCCTTTCGGCAGAGGAAATCGTAAAAGGCAGGGGATAATAACCGCTGTTCATCAGGGTGAAAGCAAAGGATTGAAGTCTGTTATTTCCGTACTTGATGATGAGCCTGTTTTAAACGATGAAATGCTTAAAACAGCCGCTTTTATGAAATCTCATTACTTTTGCACCTTTTATGAGGCTGTAAAAACAATGTTGCCGGCAGGTATTAACTACAAAGTTACTACTATGTACGGTGCAAAAGATGAAAGCGAGTTTTCCTTTGACGAACTTACGGACGAGGAAAAACGAGTTTATAATTACCTTTTTTCTAAGCGAAAAGCAGTAAAAAGCGAAGTATTGCTTGATGCTTTCGGTTACAGTACAACAGAACCTTTTGAACTCCTTGTTCAAAAAGGGGTGTTGTATAAGTCGGACGAGATTTTTCGCAAGGTTAATGACGCCGTAATGAAAATGGCGGCGGTTACTCCCGAAGTTGATATATCGGGAGTAAAACTTACCGAAAAGCAGAAAAATGTGTTTGAACTTATTGAAATGGCAGGTGCAATTTCGGTAAAAGAGGTTTGCTATTTTACAGGAGTTACCGCCGCCGTTGTGGATGCGCTTTGTAAAAAAGGACTGATATACTTTTTTGATGAAGAAGTATTCAGAATTGAAAATCGACAAAAAGACAGCTCTTTGAAAGAAATTGTGCTTTCCGAAGAACAGCAGTCTGCTTGCGATTCTCTTTACAATGAATATGATTCGCCTTTCCCGAGTGTAAGTTTGCTTTACGGAGTTACGGGTTCGGGAAAGACAAGTGTATTTATCAAACTGATTGAAAAAGTAATTGATGACGGTAAGGGCATTATTGTTATGGTACCTGAAATCTCGCTTACTCCGCAGTTTGTATCGCAGTTTGCCAAAAGGTTTGGCGATAAGATTGCGGTTTTTCACAGTGCGCTTTCACTTGGCGAAAGACTTGATGAGTACAAAAGAGTAAAACAAGGTCTTGCACAAATTGTAATAGGTACACGCAGTGCTGTGTTTGCGCCTTTTGATAAGGTCGGACTGATTATTATGGACGAAGAGCAGGAATACAGCTACAAGTCTGAAAGCTCTCCACGCTACCATGCAAGAGAGATTGCTAAGTTCCGTTGCTCGTACAACAATGCTTTGCTTGTGCTTAGCTCGGCTACACCGAGTATAGAAACCTATTACTATGCACAGACAGGCAGATATTCGCTTAATACGCTTTCTGCACGATACGGTAAAGCCGTGTTGCCGGAGGTTGTTGTTGCGGATATGGGGGAAGAACTTAAAAACGGCAATACAAGCGGTTTTTCTGATGTTCTCCTGCAAAATATTGCGTATAATATTGAGCATAAAAAGCAGTCGATACTTTTGCTTAACCGCCGTGGTTACAATACTTTTGTTACTTGCAGAGCGTGCGGAGAGGCTGTGACTTGCCCGAATTGCTCAATTTCTCTTACTTACCACAGTGCAAATAACCGATTAATGTGCCATTATTGCGGCTATTCTGTGCCTTACACAGATGAATGTCCCGTATGTCACAGTCACAGACTTACTTTTGGCGGAACGGGCACACAGAGAGTGGAAAAAGATATTTCCGATATTTTTCCCGAGGCAAGGATTTTAAGAATGGATACCGATGCCACTTCGTCGAAATCTTCGTATGAAAAAATGATTTCAGCTTTTGCTGACGGTGAATATGATATTCTTGTGGGTACACAGATGGTTGCAAAGGGACTTGATTTTCCAAATGTGACTTTGGTTGGTGTGCTTAATGCCGACCATATGCTTTATGCCGATGATTACCGCAGTTATGAGCGTTCTTTTTCACTGCTCACACAGGTAGTCGGAAGAAGCGGCAGAGGCAATGACAAGGGTATGGCTGTTATTCAGACATTCACACCCGAAAATCTGATAATTTCAATGGCATCAAGACAGGATTACAATACCTTTTATTCGAACGAAATAAAGGTACGCAAGGCAATGCTGTATCCACCGTTTGCCGATATATGCCTTGTAGGTTTTGTATCGCAGAACAGAGAAGCTGCCTTTAAAGGTGCGAGAAAGTTCCTTGAACTCTTTACAGAAGAGGCAAAGAAAAATTATCCGAATATGCCGTTGCGAATATTAGGGCCTACACCTGCATTGGTGGTAAAAATAAGTAATAAATACAGGTTTAAAATTATTATAAAATGTAAAAACAATTCCGAGTTTCGTGCCCTGCTTTCAAAGATTCTTTGTGAGTTTGGCAAGAGTAAGGAATTTTCGGGCGTTACGGCTTATGCTGATATGAACGCTCTTGTATGTTAAGGAAGTGTGAATATGGCTATTAGGCAAATTGTAAAAGAGGGCGACAGCGTTCTCACAAAGCACTGCCGTGAGGTTGTTAAATTTGATGACAGACTCGCACAGCTTATAGATGATATGACAGAAACCTTGCACGACTCAGGCGGCGTAGGTCTTGCCGCACCGCAGGTTGGCATTATCCGCAGAGTTGTTGTTATTGATGTAAGTAAAGAACAAAATCAGGTTATCGAGCTTGTAAACCCTGTTATAATTGAATCAAGCGGCGAGCAGGAGGGCCTTGAGGGTTGTCTTTCTTGTCCGGGCGAATGGGGGATTACAAAGCGTCCTAACTATGTTAAAGTGAAGGCTTTTGACAGACATGGCAATGAATTTACGATTGACGGTGAAGAATTGCTTGCAAGAGCTTTTTGTCATGAGCTTGACCATCTTGACGGTATTCTTTTTAAACAGAAAGCAAGCAAGATGCTTACTCCTGAAGAATACGAAGAAATGTTTGGCTGATTTGAGGGTTAATTATGAATATAATTTATATGGGTACTCCTGATTTTGCGGTGCCTGCACTCAAAAAATTATACGAAAGCAAGCATACGGTGCAGGCTGTGTTTACACAACCTGACAAGCCAAAGGGCAGAAAAATGGTGCTTACTCCTCCTGATGTAAAGGTATGTGCGCAGGAACTTAACATTCCCGTATATCAGCCGACAACCTTTAAATCTGAAGAACCTCTTGAAATAATAAAAAAATATAATCCCGATGTAATCGTAGTTGCGGCCTATGGTAAACTTTTACCGAAGACAGTGCTTGAAAGCGCAAAGTACGGCTGTATCAATATCCACGGCTCACTTTTGCCGAAATACAGAGGTGCGGCACCTATTCAGCAGTCGGTTCTTAACGGCGACAAAGTAACTGGTGTGACAGCTATGCAAATGGCAGAGGGACTTGACACAGGCGATATATTGACAGTAATTGAAACAAAAATCGGCGAAAATGAAACATCCGGAGAGCTTTTTGACAGACTTAGTATACTCGGCGGAGAGTTAATTATTAAAACTCTTGAAATGCTTGAGAACGGAGAAATTAAGCCTGTAAAGCAGGATGAAAGCAAGGCTACGCATACATCAAAGATTGATAAGTCGCTTTGTCCGATTGATTTTACAAAATCAGCCAACGAAGTGCACAATAAAGTCCGTGGACTTAATCCCTGGCCGATTGCGACTGCCGAACTTAACGGAAAAAAACTGAAAATTTATTCTACAAAAGTATGCGAAAAAAGCGGAAAAGCGGGCACGATAATCAGCATAAAGCCGTTGATTGTTGCTTGCGGCAGCGGTTCGGTCGAAATTATAGAGTTGCAGCCTGAGGGCAAAAAGCGTATGCCGTCAGCGGCTTTTCTTGCAGGTCATAAATTAAATATCGGTGACAGCTTTAACTGATATAGGTATATAAAGGAGAATTTTTATGTTTTATGGTTTTGACTGGACATATGTTGTGTTTATTCTTCCTTGCGTAATTATTTCACTTATATGTCAAATTAATGTTTCATCAACTTTTTCAAAATATTCTCAAATGAGAAATTCAAGAAATATGACAGGCGCACAAGCTGCCGAATTTGTTTTAAGACAAAACGGCGTCTACGGAGTGCGTATTGAAAGGGTAGCGGGAAATCTTACTGACCACTTTGACCCGAGAACTAATGTAATCAGACTTTCAGACAGTGTTTATAATGCAAATACCGTAGCAGCCGTAGGCGTTGCTTGTCATGAGGCAGGTCACGCTGTTCAGCACGCACAGAATTATTTACCGAATAAAATTCGTTCGGCAATTCTTCCGATGGCGAATATCGGTTCAAAATTAAGTTGGTTTTTGATTATATTGGGACTTTGTTTTTCCGCAAAAATCGGTTTTGTTATGTTGTATATCGGTATAGCTTTATTCGGATTTTCCGTACTTTTTACAATTGCAACTCTTCCCGTTGAGTTTAATGCTTCTAAAAGAGCGCTTGAAACTATCAAAAACGGAAATTTGCTTTACGGTGAAGAATACACGGGTGCGAAACGCACTTTGCAGGCAGCCGCTATGACCTATGTTGCATCTGCTCTTACGGCAATTTTACAGCTTTTAAGATTGCTTATAATAGCGAATAACAGAAGAAGATAAGAAAAGAGATTTTTAAATGGCTAATTCACGCAAAACTGCATTTAAAGTATTATTAAAAATTGAACAGGACGGAGCATATTCCAATATAGCACTCAATAACGCAGTTAAGGAAAGTGAGCTTTCGCCGCTTGATGCGGCTTTTACATCTGCGCTTGTTTACGGTGTGCTTGAGCGTAAAATCACTCTTGATTACATCATTAAACAATACTCTAAAATTCCGTTAAGGAAAATTGAGTTAAAGACAAAAATTATTCTCCGCCTCGGACTTTTGCAAATGGCTTTTATGGATAAAATTCCCGAAAGTGCCGCTGTTAACGAAAGTGTAAAACTTGCCAAACAGCAAAAACTGCAAAAATCCTCCGGTTTTATAAATGCAATTCTGCGCAGTTTTGCGAGAGATAATTGTAAAATAAAATATCCCGATTCAAACAATAAGGCAGAGTATTACTCGGTAAAATATTCCTGTCCGCAAATGCTTGTTAAATTATGGATAAATTCCTACGGCGAGGATAACGCAAGGGGCATTTTAGAAAATCTTAGCGGCAGACCGAATATTTACGCAAGAGTTAATACGCTGAAAACAAATACAGACGAACTTATAAGTGTGCTTGCCGATGATAAGGTAAAGGCTGAAAAAGTTGATTTTCCGAGTAATGCGGTAAAAATAGCAGATACGGGTTCAATCGAAAGATTGAAAGCCTACAAAGGCGGTTTACTGCATATTCAAGATTTGTCGTCCCAGCTTTGCGCATACTTTCTTTCTGCCGAAAAAGGACAGACCGTGCTTGATATTTGTTCGGCACCGGGCGGCAAAACTTTTACAATCGCCGAGTATATGCAAAACAGCGGAAAAATAACGGCTTGCGATATGTACAAGCATAAGCTGAAACTTATAGAAAAAGGCGCAAAAAGGCTGGGTATCAATATTATTGAAACCTGCCTGCGTGACGGTGCGTCTGCCGATAAGGAATTGCCGTCGGCAGACAGAATACTTTGCGATGTGCCGTGCAGCGGACTCGGAGTGCTTTCAAGAAAGCCCGAAATTCGCTATAAAGATGACCTTATAGATACAGACCTTGCTGATATTCAGTATAAAATACTTTGCGAAAGCGCAAAATATCTAAAAAAAGGCGGAAAACTTGTATATTCGACCTGTACGCTGAATCCGCAGGAAAACAATATAAATACAGCAAAATTTCTTGCCGAGCACAATGATTTTGAGGGAGTTGAACTTGAACTGCCTCCTGAACTTAAAAGAGCATTTGACGAAAAACCGTATGAAATAACACTTATGCCGCACACTTTTGACGGCGACGGTTTTTACATAGCCGTACTTACAAGGAGGTAATCTTTTGAGCTTAATTGATATTAAATCTCTTGACCTAAATGAGCTTACCGACTTAGTAACCGAGAACGGTTTTGAAAAGTTCAGAGCAAAACAAATATACCAATGGCTTAACAAAAATGTCACTTCTTTTGATGAAATGCTGAATATTCCTTTGAAAATCAAGGACTTTTTAAAAAGAAGTTGTTACATTTCTGTTGCAAATATTGAAAAAAAACTAATTTCAAGGTATGATAAGACAGTAAAGTATCTTTTTTCGTTCAATGACGGTGAATGTGTAGAGTCCGTTGTTATGAATTATAAACACGGATATTCAATTTGCATTTCCACACAAGTGGGCTGCAAAATGGGCTGTACTTTTTGTGCAACCGGCAAAAGCGGTTTTTCAAGGAGTTTGACTCCGTCCGAAATGCTCAATCAGATTGAATCCGCACAAAAAGATTTGAATATCAGAATTTCGAATATTGTTCTTATGGGAATGGGCGAACCGCTCGACAATTTTGAAAATGTGGTAAAGTTCTTAAGACTTGTATCCGATGACAACGGTCTTAATATCGGTATGCGCCACATCACAATTTCCACTTGCGGTATTGTACCTAAAATTTATGAGCTTGCAAAGCTGCACTTCGGCATTACGCTTTCCGTGTCATTACACGCACCTAACGATACCGTAAGGCAAAAAACTATGCCTATCGCTAAGCGATATTCTATGGATGAACTCTTAAAGGCTTGTAAAGATTATTTTGATATTACAGGCAGACGGGTTACTTTTGAATACTCTATGATAAGCGGTGTAAATGATTTTGACAGGGACGCTTACGAGCTTGCGGACAGACTTGCCGATATGAACTGTCATGTAAATCTCATTCCGGTAAACACCGTTGACGGAACAGGATACAAAAAGAGCAGTATTGAAAGGCAACAGGCCTTTGTAAATATACTTGGTCGAAAACATATTGCGGCGACAGTCAGGAGAACCCTTGGAAGTGACATTAACGCTTCCTGCGGTCAGCTCAGACGAAATCATACTAACGAAGGAGGAAAATAACTTGGAAGTCTTTAGCAAAAGTGATATTGGCTTAGTTCGTTCACAAAATCAGGACGATTGCCGCTTCGGAGTTATTTCTCCCAGCTGTGCTTGGGCAGTAGTCTGTGACGGAATGGGAGGTGCCAACGGCGGCAACATAGCGAGTGCAACAGCTGTGGAATACATAAGCTCCAAAATAACCGATTTATACAAGGACGATATGACCAAAGAACAAATCGGCGAGCTTATAGCAGAAATTGTTGTAAACGCAAATATGAAAATATATGAGCTTTCATTGAAAGATCCCGAACTTACGGGAATGGGTACAACCTGCGAGTTTGTTTTTGTAAAGGATACCACGGTTCATATTGTCCATGTTGGCGACAGCCGTACCTATGCAATAAGGGGCGGCAAAATCAAACAGCTTACTGAGGATCACTCTGTTGTACAGGAAATGGTGCGCAGAGGTGAGCTTACCTATGAACAGGCACAGAATCATCCCAATAAGAATTTTATAACAAGAGCACTCGGAATAAAACCGTCCGTAAGGCTTGACTATATTGAGGCAAACTTTATTTACGGTGATGTTCTTTTAATATGCACAGACGGACTTTCCAATTGCATTACAACAGGCGATATGGTTAAAATTTGCCACGAAAACAGGGGCGAGGATCTTATTAATAAGCTTGTTGACAAGGCAAAGGAAGGCGGCGGAACCGATAATATTACCGCCACGGTTATTTATTGAGAAACGGAGAGTGAAATAAATTGGATAAATATATCGGCAAAAGACTTGATGGCCGTTATGAAATTCATGAGCTTATCGGCGTTGGCGGTATGGCTAATGTATATCGCTGTAACGATACTCTTGATGACCGTGAAGTTGCCATTAAGATTTTAAAAGATGAATACCTCAATAACGAGGAATTTATCCGTCGTTTTAAAAATGAATCAAAGGCTATCGCAACACTTTCACACCCTAATATTGTTAAGGTGTATGATGTCAGCTTCGGTGATATGATTCAGTATATTGTAATGGAATACATTGACGGCATTACACTTAAAGAATACTTTGATCAGCAGGGTATCATTGAGTGGAAAGAGGCTTTGTATCTCACAAGTCAGGTTCTTAAGGCTTTACAGCATGCGCACGAGCATGGCATTGTCCACCGTGACATAAAGCCGCAGAATATTATGCTTTTACAGGACGGCACAATCAAGGTTACAGACTTTGGTATTGCCCGTTTTTCCGACAAAGCTACACGCACAATGACAGAACACGCAATTGGTTCGGTTCATTACATTTCACCGGAGCAGGCGAGAGGTGAGGCAACAGACGGCAAGTCTGACATCTACTCGGTCGGTGTTATGCTTTATGAAATGCTCACAGGTAAACTTCCTTTTGACGCAGACAGTGCAGTTTCAGTAGCTCTTATGCAGTTACAGTCAACTCCTAAGCGCCCGAGAGAGCTTAATCCCACTATTCCTATCGGACTTGAGCAGATTACAATGAAGGCTATGGAAAAGAATCCTGCCGACAGATATAATTCTGCCGCTGAAATGCTCAACGATATGGAGCGTTTCAGACTTAATCCGTCTATTGTATTTGATTATTCAAAATTTGTTGATAATCAGCCTACAAAGTTTGTTACTTCACTTAAAGATACAAAAACAAACAGTACAAAGTTTGATAAGGCTGTTTCAAAACCGGAGGAAACTCCCGAACCTGAAATCGAAACCGCAGATGAGGAGCAGAAGGTTGAACACAAGCCGTCTTATTACGCAATCAAGGGTATTGTAATTTCTGCCGTAGTTGTGGTTGCCGTATTTGTAGGTCTTGCAATTTTCAGAGGCTGTTCGACTTCACAGGCTAAAGATGTTGAAATACCGAATTTTGTCGGTAAAACTTTAGCAGAGGCCAATGCCGACAACAAAGACAATTTTAACTTTGTTGTGGAGAGCAAGTATGACGCTTCAAAAGAGCTTGGTGTAATTCTTGAACAGGAGCCTGCCGCTGATTCAAAACTTGTAAAATCAGGCTCACAGATTACTCTTAAAGTAAACGGAACAGATACAAATGCTTCGGTTCCTTATGTTCTTAATTATTCCGAAAAAGACGCATCTGCAATTATTGAGGAAAAGAGCCTTGTTCCAAAGATAATCTATGTTGAAAACACTAAAACTCCTAAGGGATATGTTGCAGAAGTATTCCCTAAGGCAGGTGTTCAGACAAATATCGGTTCTACCGTTTATATTTACATTGCAAACGGCGAGAGAGATGAAAAGGTAACTATTCCGTCTGTATCCGGACTTTTACTTTCAGAGGCTAAAACAAAACTTGTTGATGCAGGTCTTACTGTAGAAACAGTTTACGATGACGAAAGTAAAGAGGCAAAAGACACAGTTCTTTCACAGTCACCGTTGCAGTACGGTAAGGTAGATAAAGGTACTGTTGTTACCCTTACTGTAAGTTCGGGCAAGGGTGATGTGGCTACAGTAAATGTATATGTAGATTTACCTACAAATGTTCCCGAATCGGTTGAGATGACTGTAATTGTAGACGGTGTTGTTGATACTAAGTATTCAAAAACACTTGTGCCGCAGTACAATAAGACCTGTACTCTTGAATTTACGGGTTCGGGTACTTCAAACATTGTGGTACAGCTTGACGGTCAGGTTTACCGTGAATATTCAATTAATTATTCAACACTTGTTGTAACACAAACAGCTACTCACGAGTATGCTGTACCTACAACCGCACCTGTTGAAACACAGCCTGCATATACAGAGCCGCCTGTTACAGAGCCGCCATACACACCGGTTCAGCCAACAGATGCAACCGAACCTTCCGAGGCATTGCATTAATTGATATGAGCAGTAACGAAGGATTATTGATGAAAGTGCTCGGCGGTTTTTACTATGTCGAGTGCGACAATCAAATATATGAATGTAAAGCAAGAGGAAGTTTCCGCAAGAGCGGAAATTCTCCTCTTGTTGGCGACAGGGTGAAAATTTCTGTTCAGAAAGAGGGCTTTGCCTCTCTTGACGAAATCCTGCTGAGAAAAAATAAATTAAAGCGACCGCCGCTTGCTAATATTGATATTCTCGTAATCGTTTGTTCGACAGTTTCGCCAAGTCCGAATTATGCGGTTATAGATAAAATGACCGCCGCTGCGATTAACAGCAATATGCAGCCTGTAATTGTCATTTCAAAAGATGATATTGAAAGCGGTGAAAAGGTTGCCGATATTTACAAAAATGCGGGATTTGAAGTTTTTTGTACTTCTCCGCTAAAATCAGATGAAGCAGAGAGATTAAAGACCTTACTTATGGGCAAAACTTCTGCTTTTACAGGCAACAGCGGTGTGGGTAAGTCAACCTTGTTAAATATGCTTTTTCCTAACCTAAGCCTTGCAACAGGTGAAATAAGCGATAAACTCGGACGAGGCAGACATACTACAAGAGCAGTTGAACTGTTTAATCTTGACGGCTGTTATATCGCAGACACACCCGGATTTTCAACCGTTGATTTGCAGAGATACGAAATTATTGATAAAGACGAACTTCAATATTGCTTTCCCGAATTTAAAGAGTATCTCGGAGAATGTATGTTTACTTCGTGTTCTCATACTTGCGAAAAAGGCTGCAGAGTTTTGCAGGCACTTGCTGACGGAGATATTGAGAAAACCCGTCACAACAGTTATGTTGCTATGTACAATGAGGTAAAAGATATTAAAAAGTGGCAGTTAAAAAAGTAAAGGAGAATTAAAATGCGTTGTGCGATAATTGCGGGCTCGCCTGAAGCGGATATATATTTTATATCGGAACAGGTTAAGGACTGCAATTATCTTATTTGTGCCGATAAGGGCTATGAATATGCAAAAAAAGCAGGTGCAAAGCCTAACCTTATAGTCGGTGATTTTGATTCGTACAGCGGTAATTTACCCGATGATTGCGAAGTAATCAAACTCAATTCACATAAAGATGATACAGACCTTTTGCATTGCATAGAGGTTGCACTGTCCCGTGGATACGATGATTTTGTTATCCTTGCCGCAACAGGCGGAAGATTTGATCATACCTTTGCAAATATTTCTGTTCTTATGTATCTTGATAAAAAAGGTGCAAGCGGAATAATCGTTTCCGACAAAGAGATTATTCGCTTTTTGAAAATGGGCGAATATAATTTTGACGGAAATAAAGGAAAAACTTTTTCAGTCTTTCCTTTTGCCTGTGACAGTGTGAATGTATCTTACATAGGCGCCGAGTATTCGGCGGAGAATCTTATTTTAACTGCGGAAGAAGCAATGGGCATTTCAAATATTTTTATTTCTGACAGAGCAAATGTAAAAATAAATTACGGAAATGCAATAATTATTATTAATCAGTTCATAAATTAAATTTAATTTACAAAAACATTATATAGTATGCGGTAATTTTTAAACACCAATATGGGGGTATAGCTCAGTTGGGAGAGTGTCTGACTGGCAGTCAGAAGGTCATGGGTTCAAGCCCCATTATCTCCACCACTTAGTTTTATAAAGAGATGTCATTGTTATATAAACGGTTGTAATAACAAAATTGTAACTATAATGACACTCATTAGTCTTGAAAAGAATTATAACCTTATGATATAATATATTAGTATCATTTCGTTTTGTGTTATTCTATTTGGAGTTGAATTTTTATGTCATTATGTATGGGTTGTATGCAGGAACTTAACGGTAGTGTAATCTGCCCGAACTGCCATTTTGATAATTCAGAAGTTCAGTCGGCACCTTTTCTTCCTTTCGGCACAGAGCTTGCAGGCAGATATGTAACAGGTACCGGACTTGAAACTAACGGTGAATCAACACGCTATATTGCTTTTGACAAGCAGACGGGCGATGTTGTAATTGTATCTGAATTTTTACCGATCGGTCTTTTTTCAAGAGATGAAGGACAGACTGAATTAAAAGTTAATTACGATGACAGACTTGCTTTTAATAAACTTAAAGATGAGTTTATTTCATATTTTCGTATTATTTCAGAATTAAAGGATCTTTCGGCACTTACAAATATTGTTGATGTTTTTGAAGAAAACAATACAGCATATGCTATTGAAGAAAAAGAGGACCTTATTCCTTTTGAAGAATATATTGAGCGCAGCAACGGTCATCTTGACTGGGATATTGCAAGACCGCTCTTTATGCCCGTAATTTCGGCACTTGAGGCTCTTCATAAGCGTGGTGTCGGTCATTATGCGGTAGCACCTAAAAATCTGTTTATTACTGCTTCGGGTAAAATCAGAATGGCAGGCTATGCTACGGAAAATGAGCGTAAGCGTGGTACAGCGCTTAAATCTCAATTGTTTTCAGGCGCAGCAGCACCCGAACAGTATGAAGATAATTTTCCGCTTGATGATATTACGGATATTTACGGACTTTGTTCTACACTTTTCTATGCACTTACAGGTCATCTCCCAAAGAGTGCAGTTGAGCGTTTAAAAGACAGCAGACTTCTTATGAGTACATCTACTGTAAAGAGTTTGCCTCCTCATGTTGTATCTGCACTTGCAAACGGTTTACAGGTTCAGCGTGAGAACAGAATTACAGATTTTGACGAGCTTCGTTCTCAACTTTCCGTTGCACATACCGCAAAGGCTATTCAGGACGAAATTTCGAGAACAGCAAGTATGAATATTACAAAGGAGCAGTCACGCCGTAATAACGGTATGTCGCATACTTCCATTGTTACTATTTCTGTTGCAATTACAGTTCTTGTACTTGGTATTGCCGGTGTATTTTGGCTTATGCAGAATCCGCTTGCAGGATTATTCTCGGGTAATACTGATGCCACTGCAGCGTCTACATCAAGCACGGAATGGACAGGTCCTGTTGTTCCTAACTATGTCGGAATGAAGTACGAAGATGTTGTAAAGGCTGCGGCTTCCGATGACAGCGTTGTGGTTTACAGAGATTACAATGATGCTTACAGCGATAAATATGCCGACGGTGTTGTAATGGAACAGTATCCTCCGGCAGGTTCTAAAGTAGAGCAGGAAGACGGTATTACAGTTTCTGTAACAGTCAGTCTTGGTGCTCAGATGCGTGAACTTCCTGCAATTCAGGGTAATAAAATTGATGAGGCTGCGCAGTCGCTTGCAGATGCGGGACTTCTTGCTACAGCTGAATATCAGTACAGTGATACAGTAGCGGAAAACAGAGTTATCGGCTACAAAAATCACGTTGCAGGCGATACTCTTGAAAGCGGTTCTAACATTATAATTATTGTAAGTAAGGGCAGACAGCAGACTACAACTCAAGCAACTTCCTGATATTAAAGCTAAAAATAATGGCTGAATCAATTGTATATTGACTCAGCCATTTTGATTTAAGAATTTAAAATTTATATTACAAATCAATTTGCAAAACCATAATTATCCGACTTTTTACTAAGAACCGTTTATTTAAACTTGCTTTTTACGCTTTTTTCCGCATTCCTTACCAATGTAAAAAGTGAAGCAGTACCTTTTTCAAAATATCTTGAAAGCAAATCGGGTGAAAGAGCAATTGATGTATTTTCGGTCTTACTTTCGATTATAGCGTCAATCATAGCAAGGTCGAGCGTCATAGCTGCGCTGCAAAGACTTCTGTACTTGCTTTTGTTCAGCGTAAATAAATCCTGTGGGTTGCTTTCTTCACACGAATATACCGAACGAAATGCCTGATACTGGGCATTCATAAGATAGTTGCTTACAGCGTTTGTCAGCTTTTTGTTTCCGAGTTTATCGAGTATATCGAAAATAACGGCGCTTGTATTCATTACAACTTTTTTGTTGATCATAGCGACCATATTGCTGCCCGGCTCAACTGTCGGAATCTCCGCATCGGGTATATTGACAGGCTGTGCCTGCTGACCGTTTCTGTTCGGTGTTCTGCCAAGTAAATAATCACAAGACACATCGTAATATTCGGCGGTTTTTACGAGAAAATCAAGTCCGCATTCTCTTATTCCTTTTTCGTAATGAGAGAGCAGCGCCTGGGAAATACCCAAGTCTGCCGCTACCTGCTTTTGGCTTAATCTGCGTTCTCTTCGCAGCATTGAAATTATCATAGGAAAATCACTGTTCATTGAAAACACCTCTTTTATACGAACAGTATAATATATTAATTACAATTTGTAAATACCATAGGAGTTACAATTATGAAATCTTATATTATTCACTTTCTTCGCCACGGAAGTATAGACGAAACTTTATCGGGCAAGTATATAGGCACTACTGATGTTCCGCTTTCGGATAAAGGAAAAACAGAACTTAGAAAACTTGATTACGAATATCGTTATCCGGGTGCACAAGCAGTGTTTACAAGTCCGTTAAAGCGTTGTACACAGACTTGCAAAATTCTTTATCCGGAGCAAAATCCGCTTGTCATCGCCAATCTTTCGGAATGTAATTTTGGCGAATGGGAGGGCAAAACTGCAAATGACCTCAATGGCGACGAGAATTTTCAAAAGTGGCTTGCAGGCGATCCGTCTGTAAAACCGCCAAGGGGAGAGAGCAACGCCGATTTTACTCGCCGAATTTGTAAAATGTTTGAAAGCATTGTTGAGGGACTTATAAAAACTGGTACAACCGAAAGCGTAATCATCACTCATGGCGGTGTAATTATGACCTTGCTTGCAGTGTACGGAATGCCACAGGCAAAGCCTTTTGAATGGGTTATGGACAACGGCTTTGGCTACTCCGTAAGAATTACACCACAGCTTTGGCAGAGAGATAAGATTATGGAGGTATTCTCGGTAATTCCCGAAAAAAAGGATATTGAAGATTAATTTTTAAAATAGTACGAATTGTAGCGCAGTTTACAATCTTTTGCGAAAGATTGTGCAATAATGTAATATAAAGGCGTAATAAAATCATTTATTTATGCCTATACTGACAAATATATTAACTCAAAGGAGATATTAATATGGCAGACTACAAAATCGTTTTGTTAAAAGGTGACGGTATCGGTCCTGAAATTGTAAACCAGGCTGTTAAGGTACTCGACAAAGCAAGCGAAAAGTTTAATTTTACAGTAGAATATGACGAGGCACTCCTCGGCGGTTGTGCTATTGACGCAACAGGAGTTCCGCTCCCTGATGAAACAGTTGCTAAATGTAAGGCAGCAGACAGTGTGCTTTTAGGCGCAGTAGGCGGTCCTAAGTGGGATAATCAGCCGGGTAATAATCGTCCCGAAGCAGGTCTTCTCGGAATCAGAGGAGCACTCGGACTTTTTGCAAACCTTCGTCCTGCTGTTATTTTTGAACCTCTTAAGAAAGCATCTCCGATTAAAGATGAAATCATCGGCGGTTCACTCGATATTATGATTGTTCGTGAACTCACCGGCGGTATTTACTTTGGTAAGAGAGGCAGAACAGAAGTTGACGGTCAGCCTGCCGCATGGGATACAGAACAGTATTCCGTACCGGAAGTAGAGAGAATTGCAAGAGTAGCTTTTGACCTTGCTATGAAGAGAAATAAAAAGCTCACAAGCGTTGATAAGGCAAATGTACTTGAGTCATCAAGACTTTGGAGAGAAACAGTAACAAGAATTTCTAAGGAATATCCCGAGGTTGAGCTTAACTATATGTATGTTGACAACTGTGCTATGCAGCTTGTAAGAAACCCGGGTCAGTTTGATGTTATTGTTACTTCAAATATCTTTGGCGATATTCTTTCTGATGAGGCGTCAATGATCAGCGGTTCAATCGGTATGCTCGCATCTGCAAGCCTTTCAGAGAGCAAGAGCGGTCTTTACGAGCCAATCCACGGTTCGGCTCCTGACATTGCAGGTCTTGGTATCGCAAACCCGCTTGCAACAATTCTTTCTGTTGCAATGATGCTCCGTTATTCACTTGATCAGCCAAAGGCAGCAGACGCTATTGAGGCAGCAGTTACCAAAGTTCTTGAGAATAACCGTACACCGGATATTTACGAAGATGGTACAAACAAGGTTACTTGTGAGCAGATGGGCGACCTCGTATGTGAGGCACTTTAATATCTAACAGAATGGAGGAGTAAAATGCAGTTGTATGATATGCACTCGCATATACTTCCTGGAATTGATGACGGAGCGCCAAGCGTAGAAAAAAGCCTTGTTATATTAAATGAACTAAAAAAACAAGGCGTAACAAATGTTTGTCTTACTCCTCATTTTTATACAAATGAAATCAGTGCAGAGGATTTTGCCGCACAAAGACAGCATGCGATTGATAAACTTATGCCGCATATTCCTGACGGTATGAAAGTTGTTGTTGGTGCGGAAGTTTATGTCACTCGATATATGTTTAACGGAGATGACTTTTCCTGCGCTTGTTACGGCAACTCCAATTACATACTTACTGAGTTTGCTTACACATCGCAGTTTTCAAGTCACACTATGGAGTATTTTGTAAAACTTACAGAGAATTACAATATGATTCCTGTTCTTACTCATGTTGAGAGATACCCTGCTTTAATCAACGATCCGTCTATTATCGGTGAGCTTAAGGATATGGGTGTAATTATCCAGACCAACACAAATTCTTATACCAAAAAAGCGTCGTTTTTCTCAAAACTTAAGCTTATAAAGCTTATAAAAGGCGGATATATTGATGTTATCGGCAGTGATGCACATTCATTGACCCATAATGACCCACGCACATTTACAGAGGCTTTGGACTTTATTTCTGCAAAATGCGGACAAAGCACAGTAAGAAAAATGATGAGCAACGCGGAAGAAATCTTCAACAGCGCACTTTGATAACAATAAAGGATGTACTTTTTCGGTACATCCTTTTAATTTTATACTAAAATCTTTCAGGTACGGATATACTATTAAGAGCAGTAAAAACCTTGCCTTATGAAATGGGGAATAGCCGTGCTTGAGATTTTAGTTGGAATATTGTTGTTTGTTGTACTTCTCGTGTTTTGCAGTGTGCTTGTGTCTGAATATCTGTTTAAAATGATTATTTACAGGCAAAAAAAGAGCAGTTGTCAAAAGGACATTGATGCCGTAGCAAGCTGGTACAGGCATTATCCGATTGCAAAAACAGGCAGATTATGGCTTGAAAATATGCCATATATTAATGTTTATATAAAGTCTTTTGACGGACTGCGATTATACGGCGCTTTGCTTGAAAGCAAAAAATTTTCCGATAAAATTATTATTTGTGTTCACGGCTTTACAGGCAGCGGTAAAAAGGATTTCGCAAGCCTTGCCCGTACTTATTATTTAAACGGGTATAATGTACTTCTTGTGGATAACAGGGCACACGGGCAAAGTGAGGGCAAATATGTAGGCTTTGGAGTGCTTGACAGATTAGATCTGCGCAATTGGGTGAAATATACTGTAAATCGTTTCGGCAGTAATATAAAAATATTTTTGCACGGTATATCAATGGGTGGTGCAACTGTACTTATGGCAAGCAGTATTATGCCAAAAAATGTGCGTGGCATTATTGCAGACTGCGGATTTACAAGCGTGGACGAAATTTTTGAGTATGTACTGAAAAGAGATTATCATCTTCCGAGATTCCCTATCATTTATCTTACAAATATTATGTCAAAAATTCGTGCAGGCTATGGATATAAAGATGTGAATACAACGGCTGAAATTGCGAGGTCTGATATTCCGATTTTGTTTATTCATGGAGAGAATGATGAGTTTGTTCCGCTATGGATGACAATGAAAAATTATTCTTACTGCAAAGCATATAAAGAGCTTTATATAGTGAAAGATTCCGAACATGCCGAGTCGCATTACATTGATAAAAAAGCCTATGAAAGCCGTATGCTTGCATTTGTTGATAAGTTAAGTAAATAAGCCGATAAGCAGGATAAAACCGTTTATCGGCATAGGAGAATATTATGCACTACATAAATCATTACAATTCACCGCTTGGAAAAATTACTTTTGCAAGCAACGGAAAAGAACTTACGGGATTATGGTTTAACGGGCAAAAATATTTTGCCTCTACGCTTACTAAAGAATATGAGCAAAAAAATCTGCCTGTTTTTGAACAGACAGCAAAATGGCTTGATATTTATTTTAGCGGCAAAAATCCCGATTTTACGCCGCCTTTGTTTTTATCGTCAACTTCGTTTCGTAATGAAGTTTGGAAAATACTTTTGACTATACCGTACGGTAAAATAATGACATACGGTGAAATAGCTAAACTTATGGCTGAAAACAGGGGAGTAGAGAAGATGTCTGCACAGTCTGTGGGTGGTGCAGTGGGACATAATCCTATTTCAATCATCGTTCCGTGCCACAGGGTAGTAGGTACGGACGGAAGTTTGACAGGCTATGCAGGCGGAGTGGATATTAAAGAAAAACTTTTAAAAATTGAAAATGCTTTGTAAATGTCAGAAATACGGTTTAGTGAATTATCGGTCGGGCAACAAAGTAAAGCAACAGTCAAACTTTTCGTTCTGAAATTAAAAGTTTGACCTTTATTAAGATAAACTTTGTGTGCTAATCCATAATTTGACAAATAATCGACTAAAAAAATCTGCCATACCAAATCAGGTATGGCAGATGAATTTTTAAGGAATTTTATAAGGAGTTTTAAATTAGTACATACCGCCCATATCAGGAGCAGCAGGAGCAGCAGGAGCTACAGGCTCTTTAATATCTGCAACGAGTGACTCTGTTGTGAGTACCATTGCAGCAACAGAAGATGCGTTCTGAAGAGCAGAACGAGTAACCTTTGTCGGGTCAACGATACCTGCCTCAATCATATCTGTGTATTCCTCTGTAAGAGCGTTAAAGCCGTAACCAACCTTGTTAGCTTTCTTGATGTTTTCGCAGATTACGCTGCCCTCAAGACCTGCATTTGCGGCAATCTGACGGAGCGGCTCTTCAAGAGCTTTAAGAACAATTTTAGCGCCTGTCTTAGCATCACCCTCAAGTGTATCAACAAAAGCGGAAACAGCAGGAATAGCGTTCATACAAGCGATACCGCCGCCTGCTACGATACCCTCTTCAACAGCAGCCTTAGTAGCGGCAAGAGCATCTTCGATTCTGAGTTTCTTTTCTTTCATTTCAACTTCGGTAGCAGCACCGACTTTGATTACTGCAACGCCGCCTGCGAGTTTAGCAAGACGCTCCTGAAGTTTTTCACGGTCAAAATCAGATGTTGTTGTTTCAATCTGCTGACGAATCTGTGCAACTCTGCCCTTAATAGCGTCCTTGTCGCCTGCACCGTCAACAATGATTGTGTTCTCTTTCTCAACCTTTACCTGACGAGCAGTACCAAGCTGATCCATTGTTGTATCTTTAAGCTCAAGACCTAAGTCTGATGTAATTACTGTACCGCCTGTAAGTGTTGCGATATCCTGTAACATTTCTTTTCTTCTGTCGCCAAAGCCCGGTGCCTTAACAGCAACACAAGTAAATGTACCTCTTAACTTGTTGAGTACGAGAGTTGTAAGAGCTTCGCCCTCTACATCTTCGGCAATGATAAGGAGTTTTCTGCCTGACTGAACAATCTGCTCAAGAATCGGGAGAATTTCCTGTGTATTTGAAATCTTCTTATCTGTAATAAGAATGTATGGGTTGTCAAGTTCTGCAACCATCTTGTCTGTATCTGTTACCATATAAGGAGCAATGTAACCACGGTCGAACATCATACCTTCTACAACTTCGCTGTAAGTTTCGGCTGTCTTTGACTCTTCAACTGTGATAACACCGTCTGTTGTAACCTTTTCCATAGCCTCGGCAATGAGCTTACCGATGAACTCATCCTGTGAAGAAACTGTAGCAACTCTTGCAATATCGTCAGAACCCGAAACCTGCTTGCTGTTGTCAGAAACAGCCTTTACTGCAACATTAATAGCGTCTGCAATACCTTTCTTAAGAACCATTGGGTTTGCACCTGCTGTTACATTCTTCATACCCTCTCTGATAAGAGCCTGAGCAAGAAGTGTAGCTGTTGTTGTACCGTCACCTGCAACATCGTTTGTTTTGATTGAAACTTCCTTAACAAGCTGTGCGCCCATATTCTCGAATGGGTCGTCAAGCTCAATTTCCTTAGCAATTGTTACACCGTCGTTTGTGATGAGCGGAGCGCCGTACTTTTTGTCAAGTACAACATTTCTGCCCTTAGGACCGAGTGTGATTTTAACTGTATCAGCAAGCTGGTCAATACCTCTCATAAGAGATTTTCTTGCTTCTTCACCATAAGCAATTTGTTTAGCCATAATTAATTACCTCCAAAATATATCAAATAAAAATAATTATTCTACTGTTGCAAGAATATCTGACTGACGAACGATTGTGTACTCTTCACCGTCAATCTTAACTTCTGTGCCTGCATACTTGCTTGCGATTACTTTGTCGCCGACATTTACATACATCTTAACTTCGTTGCCGTCAACAACTCCGCCGGGGCCTACTGCAACTACTCTTGCAAACTGTGGCTTTTCCTGTGCGGCAGATGAAAGAATGATACCGCTCTTTGTTTTTTCTTCGGCTTCTTCAACCTGTAATACTACTCTGTCAAGTAATGGTTTAATACTCATAATATAAATCCTCCTAAAAAGTTTATGTGTTATTTCGGTTAGCACTCTGTATCCTTGAGTGCTAATTATATTTTATACCATTTTTTAGAAATGTCAAGAGAAATTTGACTAAATTTGACCTTTAATTTATAAACAATTAAATTTATTTGTACAGCACTGCATTATAATTCGTATATAGAACTAAAATAACTTAAACAAGCCCTTTTTTCTTTAGTTTACCTTTAGGTTCAGGTTTATTTATTTCATAGCCGTTTTTAATGGAAAGTTTTGCAAGCAATACAATTCCGTCCGTAAGAGCCTTTTTAGATTCATTGTCTATCTTATTAAATGCTTTAATCATAGTCGGTATATTTTTTATGCCTGCCTTTCGTATGTCGTCAAAGGTGATTTTACCGCCTTCTGCCATAATTTGAAATACAGAGTCTATGATTTGTTTTTTCTGTTCGGTTGTAAGTCCGTCAATAAGCTCTTTCATATTTTTTTCGGCAAATTTAATGCTCTTGGTATCTTCATCAAGGTGTACAAAGTGTGTGCCTACTACATTCCAGCTGAAAGCATCGTGCTGCCAGAAAGAATGACTTGCGCTTTTTACTATTATATAATCTTCATCATGCTCAAGTAACATACCCACAAATGATGACTGCGGAACAAAGGTAGTGATTCTGTCGGCAATTTCTTTGTGCTGCTCACTTTCTATGAATTCCTTTGAAAAACCCGGACCGTCGTTGTTATATACAGCTATTATTCTGTCTTTGATTTCAGGAAAAGTATTTACAGCGGAATAGATTGCGAGATTTCCGCCTTTGGAGTGACCTCCGAGGTATATTTCGCTGTTTGGATATTTGTTTGCAACCATACTCAGATATGCCGCTGCGTTAAGCTGTGAGGGAATATTGTCGGTTATGGCAATCATACAATCTTCTTTCCAACCGTTGAGCGTATTGTCTGTGCCACGGTAAGCGATAAATAATTTATCTGTATCAAAATGAAAAGTGCAAGCGCCGAATTGCATTGGATTATCTTCGCAGTCATATGCCGCAAAATCCGATACATATATATTTTTTAACCTGTTGCTTTTAGCTGATTCGGATAATAACTTGGTTATTTCCTTGCCGACTGTGTTGTAAAAATCTTTAATTACATAGTAATCTTTAAAAACAACATCACGCTTTTCTTTAAAATAAAGTTTATTTATGTCGGAAAGCGGAAGCTGTGATTTTTCTGTATATCCCGAAAAATCAAGATAAACAAGCTCTGAAAATATAAGAGCGTCAACTTCGTTTAAAGGTGAAATATCAAAACTTAAATCGCCACGCCATTTTAAATAGTTTATAAGATTATTCATAACCCACCTCGCAATATATTAATAATTAAATTTTATAAAATTTGCACTTAAAAAGCAATATAATTCACATAAAATTCAGAAAGCCCACTGCAAAATATGCAATGGGCAATTTTAAGTTTATTTTTGCTGTGCTTGTCTTAAAATGTCAGGTAAAGAATTGAATATTACCTGTATATTTAATATTACTTTATCTTCACCGAATTTTTTTGTTTTTAAAACCGTTCACAAGCATACCTGCCGCAGCCTCGGCAAAGAAGTCGCAGATAAATATTTTAAAATCATCTGTAACGGATATATTGTTTTGAATTTCGCAATTGTTTACAACTTTCTTTTATAATCTAAATAATTATAAAAGTTTGGTCAACCTTTTATAATTTTTTGACTTAAGGATAGAACCGACAAATTATAAAAACCGCTCTCCTAAGAATTTTTTAGAAGAGCGGTTTGTGTATTTGTTTTAATAATTATTCGTTAATAGCTTTAACGAGAGCCTGTGCTTTGTCTGTCTTTTCCCAAGCAACGCCGAGTTCTTCTCTACCCATATGACCGTAAGCGGCAAGCGGACGATACTTTGTTTCTTTAAGCTTTAACTGCTCAATAATAGAATTCGGACGGCAGTCAAATACCTTTTCCACAGCGTCTGAAAGTTGTTCATTTGTGTAGCTTGATGAACCGAAAGCATCTACCATTATTGATACAGGTTTAGCAACACCGATTGCATATGCAAGCTGAACCTCGCACTTATCAGCAAGACCTGCGGCAACAATATTCTTTGCGATGTATCTTGCGTAGTAAGCGGCACTTCTGTCAACCTTTGTCGGGTCTTTACCGCTGAATGCACCGCCGCCGTGACGAGAAAATCCGCCGTAGGTATCAACTATAATCTTTCTGCCTGTAAGACCTGAATCGCCTACAGGGCCGCCGATTACAAATCTGCCTGTCGGGTTGATGAAATATTTTGTGTTTTCGTCTAAAAGCTCGGCAGGAACGATTGGCTTTACTACATATTCAACCATATCTTTTCTGATCTGCTCCAGTGTAACATTTTCATCGTGCTGTGTAGACACAACAACGGTGTCTACCCTTACAGGTGTGTCACCCTCATACTCAACGGTTACCTGTGTTTTACCGTCAGGACGAAGGTAGGAGAGAGTACCGTCTTTTCTTACCGCTGTAAGCTGTTTTGCAAGCTTGTGAGCAAGTGAGATAGCAAGCGGCATAAGCTCTTTGGTTTCGTTGCAAGCGTAGCCGAACATCATACCCTGGTCGCCGGCACCAATCTGATTGTTGACGTCATTTTCGCCGTCTTTAAGCTCGTAGCTTTCGTTTACGCCCATTGCAATATCAGGGCTCTGCTGGTCAATAGAAGTGAGTACAGCGCAAGTATTGCCGTTAAAACCGCATGCCTGGTTGTCATAGCCGATGTCATTTACAACTTTTCTTGCGATACCTGCAATGTCAACATAGCAGTCTGTAGAAATTTCGCCCATAACATGAACTACACCTGTTGTAGCGGTTACCTCGCAGGCAACATGAGCGTTTTTATCCTGTTCGAGAATAGCGTCAAGAACAGCGTCGGAAATCTGGTCGCAAACTTTGTCGGGATGTCCCTCTGTTACTGACTCAGAAGTGAAAAAATGTTTTGCCATTATAATTCTCCTTTGCAAAAAATAAGCACCTTTCAGCCGAAAGGTGCTACTAAGACTCATCTTTCGGTAAATACCGCAGGATTTGGCACCTTGCAAATGCAGGTTGCCGGACTTCACAGGGCCTGTTCCCTCAGTCGCTCTTGATAAGATAAATATTAACTTATTGTTTTAATTATATACCGTTATATCGACAAAAGTCAACAAGAAATAACAGGTATATTGTAAAATCGGATAATCAAACAAAAAAATTATGCGATTTCATCAACGGAACAACATTCTGTACAAGGTACGCTGTGTTTTACTCTGTCCTCAACCTCGGCACGCTTTGCATTGTTAAAGCGGTCTACCGTACCTACAAGATAGCCTGTGATTCTGCGGATTCTTTCAAACGGAACAGAATCGTAATCGTATTTAACATCAACATAGTCGCCGTCAACTGTGAGTTCAACATTCTTGATATATTTATCCGGATTTGCCTCTCTAAGCTGTGTTGTGTATGCCTCAATTTCCTTTTTGCTAAGCTTTCCGCCCTTTACATTTACTGTCATAAATATCCTTCCCTTTCGTAATTTCATAATCCTCTTTAATATATAATGTAACTTTTAATTCTTTAAAAGCATATATCTTGTAGAGTAAATCTATTATAGCACAACATCTTGTTGTATGCAATATTAAAATAGGAATTATTCGCACAAATAAAAGTAAGTATTTTTGTTTATTTTTACAGTTGACAAATATATAAAAGCAAAGAGGACAAAAGTTTTGCCCTCAAATAACAATTTTTATTATTTTAATTTCCCGATTTGTAATTGTATATGAATATTTTAGCACAAAATTTTTTATTTCAAACAAATAAGGCGATGCTTCCACCGCCTTATATATTATTCGAGCACCAATAAAACTCTGTCTATGTTGTTACCGAAAAGTCCTGCGTAGCCGTCCTGACCGTTTGAAGTTTGGTCGTCGTGCTGCCAGTCAAAATATTCTTTGCTTATTGCCGAAACTTTATATTTTGCAACAAGATATTTGTTAAGACTTTCAGCAATATTCTGCGGTGTGGTGTAATACACTCTGATTGCGTCAATTTTACTGCCGTTGCCCGCATAACCGTTTTCTAAATCGTCAATGTCATATCCGCTGACTTTCGGCAGCCATCCGCTTTTTGTGTGAACCTGATACCACACCTTGCCTTCACTTACTTTTATTGCAATATCCGTAATTGCTTTGCCTTTTAAACCTGCGTAATCTTCAAGATTTTTTACTTCGGGCAGCCAAACACCGTCACAGCGCACTCTGTAGAAAATATCTGGTTTGGTTATTTTTCCTTTGCCTTTATCGTCTTCTTTTTTGCTGTTGAAAACGCTTTCGTTAAATATGATGTTCGTATCAATATTTTTGCCGTAACCGCTTACTCTGCCTGTTGAACTGTTCTGCCATATATCACAGTTTAATTCATTTACGGAGTTATATTGCGCAAGCCAGATACTGTACTTTTTCTTTAATTTATCGTAATCGAGATAATTATTAAACCAATTCAGATTAGCATATACACCTGCTCTGTAGTTACTTTTCTTGATCGTTTCGCAAAAGCGTTCCGCAATTTCTGTAAGTTTTGCTTTGCCGAGTTTAGTTTGTGAATTATCTTCCAAATCATAATAAATCGGCATATCAAGAGATTTGTTATTAATGCATTCAAGGCAAGCCTTTGCCTCTTTTTCTGCATCGCCGACGCTGTCTGCGTAACTGTACCAGTACACACCAATCATCATATTTTCGCTTTTTGCGTTTTTGTAATGACTTTCAAACATACTGTCTTTCTGACTTGCTTCTCTGCCGTAGCCTGCTCTTATAATTACAGCTTTTATACCGTCGTTTTTCATTTTGTTAAAATTAATGCCTTGCTGAAATTCTGAAATATCAACACAGCTTACTTTTGCCATAAAATCATCCTTTCAAATTGATAAAGTTTACTTTAGTATAATATTAAAAATAATACCAAAAGTTAAACTTTTCATTTACAGTGCTTAAAGTGCAAAAATTGCAGAAATTAGGCTAATTTTATTGTAAAAAATTTTATTTTGTGCTAATATTACCTTATAAATAAAATGAAATCGGAGGTATTATGATGGAATTATCAAAAGTAACGGAAACTCGCAGAAGCGTAAGAGAATACATAAATAAACCTGTTGAAACAGAAAAGTTAAGAGAAATGATTGCGGCGGCTCAACTTGCACCGTCATGGAAAAACTCGCAGGTATCACGCTACTATGTGGTAACAGGCGAAAAACTTGCAGATGTTAAGAATGCATTGTCACCTTACAATCAGAAAAATGTTGCAGACGCTCCCGCACTTATTGTTACCGCAATTGTGCTTAATCGTTCCGGATACGAAAAGGACGGTACACCGACAAACGAACTCGGCAACGGTTGGGGATTTTACGACTGCGGTTTGCAGAGTATGAATCTTTTGCTTAAGGCAACAGAACTTGGACTTTCAACTCTTGTAATGGGTATAAGAGATAACGAAAAAATCAAGGAAGTTTTGAATATTCCCGAAACCGAGGCGGTAGTAAGCGTAATCGGAGTAGGATACAGCAATGCTGAGCCTGCAATGCCAAAGCGTAAGGCTATTGACGATATTGCAAAGTTCTTTTAATTTAATATAGCAAAGCGTAAAGTAAAAACCTGTACAGCAGTTGCCGTACAGGTTTTTTTGTTATGGTTTTACAGTTTTAAATAAATTTAACTGCTGTGCCGTAAGCAAGCACTTCGGCAGCCTGCTGCATAACAGAAGCTGATGTGTAACGAACGCATACAATAGCGTCCGCACCCATTCTTGCAGCCATATCAATCATACGCTGAGTGGCAATATCTCTTGCCTTGTTCATCATTTCAGTGTATGATTTAAGCTCGCCGCCAACCATAGTTTTAAAGCTCTGTCCCATATCGCTGAACATATGCTTCGACTGAATTGTGTTGCCTTGCACAAGACCGAGTGTAGCAAGGTTTCTGCCTGAAATTGTTTCTGTAGTAGTTAGTATCATAATTTTTCTCCTCAATTAAATATCTATTTCCTCAAGGTCGCTTTCGCTAACTTTGCGAAGTTCTTTTTTGCTTAAAATATCGTAAATTACAGGAACAATATAAAGAGTCATAATTGTTGCGTACAGCAAACCGCCGATACATACAATAGCGATAGGCTGCATAATCTCTGAACCTGTGCCTATACCGAGTGCCATTGTTGAAAGTCCGAGAACGGTTGTGATTGCCGTAATAAGGATAGGCCTCATTCTTGTTTTGCCTGCCTCTACAATTGCTTCTCGTCTTTCTTTGCCCTCAAGTCTTAGGTTGTTGATGTAATCAACAAGTACGATACCGTTGTTTACGATAATACCGCAGAGCATTACAAAACCGAGCAATGCCACAACGCTGACATCAAAACCTGTAATAAGCAATCCGAGGAATCCTCCCGTAAATGCAAGAGGAATTGTAAACATAATGATAAACGGTGACTTAAGGCTCTGGAATTGAGCAACCATAATAAGGTAAATAAGAATTACGCCTAAAAGCATCATAAGCAGCATTTGATTTACAGCCTCCATTGTGCTCTCGTTTGAACCCGAGTATTCAATACTGCAGCCGTCAGGAAGTTTATAATCATCAAATAAAGCTTTTGCCTTGTTTGAAACATCGGTGTTTGTATAACCGTCTTTTAAAGTACCGCTGACTTTAATATAACGCTTTTGGTCACTTCTTGTGATTGAATTCATTGATTCGGAATCTGAAATCTCGGCAACTTCGGAGAGTTTTGTGGTCTTTTCGTTGCCTTCTTTGTCTGTATAAGTGAGTTTAATATCCTTGATATTGTTCTTTGTAACATCACTGTTTTCGTCTTTGATTACAACCACATCAAGGTCTTTGCCGCTGTTTGTAAGGGTAGAAGATGTGGTTTCCGAGGTGATTGCGGCGGCAATCTGCTGATATACCTGTGCAACCGTAAGTGACTTTTTGGCAGCCTTTGTTTTATCGACAGTTACCTTGATTTCGCCCGAAGTAGCGCCGATGCCGTTATCGGTTTCGTCAATACCGTCAACCGCAGCAAGTTTTTCCGCCATATCTTTTGCGGTATTCTGCAAAGTTTTGAGGTCGTCACCGTAAAGTTTGATTGACACACCGTCATCACCGAGCATAGCTGACATTGAGCTTGAAGAAGAGCTGCCGCTTACAACCACATCTCCGTCAATACTTTGAAGTTCTGCTTCAATTTCTTTGCTGATACTTTCGCTGTTCTTTACTTTGTCGTCTTTGAATACTGCATATGCCATAACCGAGCCTTTGTCAGAATCCGATGAAGATACAGAGCCTGTAAGTCCCATAAGGCTTGTTGTTGAACCTGTCATAACACCAACAGTTTCAAATTCGTCATACTTGGAAAGAGTGTCGAGTAGGTTTTGTGCGGCATCAATGGTATCATCCATAGTAGCCGAATCATCAAGCTTAACCGTTACCGAAAGCTCCGTGCTTGCCATATTCGGCATAAAACTGAAGCCTCTTGCCACAGCACCAAACATACTGCCAAAGAGAAGTACAACTGCAGCGATAAGTGCGACTGCTCTGTGCTTTAATACAAAACGAATAGATTTTTCGTAGCCGCCGAGCATTTTATCAAACATTCCGTGCTTAACAGGTTTAACCTTTCTTAGCATACGCTGACCCATAGCAGGCACAAGCGTAAGGGCAACAATAAGGCTTGCAAGCAGGGAATAGGTGATAGTAAGCGCCATATCCATAAATATCTGACGGGTAAGACCCTCTATGAATACGATAGGGAAGAATACGCAAATTGTTGTAAGTGTAGACGATGCAATTGCGCCCGCAACCTGTTTAGCACCGTTTAAAGCGGCTTTTACAGGCGGCACACCCAAATTGCGCAGTCGGTAAATATTTTCAATTACTACAACTGAGTTATCAACAAGCATACCTACGCCGATTGCAAGTCCCGACAGCGAAATCATATTGAGAGTAACACCGCTAAAATACATCAGCACAAGTGCAAAAATAACGCTGACAGGAATTGAAAGCGCAACAATGAGGGTTGGTTTAATATCTCTTAAGAAAAGGTACAGAATTATAATTGCAAGTACAGCACCCATAAGAAGATTCTGTAAAACGCTGTTTATAATAATATCTATGTAGTCGCCCTGGTCCATAAGGGTGGTAAAGTGCAGACCTTCGTTTTCCTGTGTAAGAGAGTTGAGCTTTTTGGCTATATTTTCGGAAACAGTAGCGGTTGCGGCATCACTCTGCTTTGAAAAACTGAATACAACGCCGGAGTTTCCGTTAATCTTTGTGAATACCTCGTCCGAATCGTCAGCTATAAATACATCTGCAACATCGCTTAGTTTTACAACGCCGATACCGTCAATTCCCGTGTCAAAAAGAGTAAGCGACTGCATTTCTTTATCGCCGTCTATTTTGTCACCGACACGCACAAGATATTTAATATTTTCGTCATCACTTACATATCCTGCAGGCATTGAGAAATTTTGTGCCGTAAGAATATTTGAAACATTGCTTATTGTAACAGTGTTTGTCATATCGGCGGCTTTTTTGGCTTTATCTTTTTGGTCGGAGAGTTCATCACTTGCGGATTTTAATTCTTCTTGAGCAGAATTAAGCTGGGTTAATGCACTGTTTACTTCACTTTGCTTTGTGTTTAGAGTAGAAAGTCCGCCCGAAAGTTGATATGCCGCAAGAGATTGCTGTTTTTCTATCTCTGAAAGTGCCTGATTTACAGATACGGTATTGTTGTCAAGACCTTTTACAGCGGCTGCAATTTGTGTAATACCGCCGTCTACTTGAGATATTTTATCCGCAATTTCCGCTATTGTATCATCAAGTTTTTCCTCTGTGGTGTCAAGTCCTTTTAATGCCTCAACTGTTTGGGTTATTGCTTTATCTACATTTGTAAGAGCATTTTTTGCATTATTAAGTCTTTCTTCAAGCTCTTCTTTCGGAAAACCGTATTTATCAAGTTCTTCATCTATTTTAGCAAGGAGTGCTCTTACCTGTGCAAGCTGCTCGTCTGTAAGATCGGGGTTTGCAAGTTTGCTAAGCGCATCTTTGTAGTCGTTGTATATTTTTTCAAAAGTTTCTATCTGTTGTGTAAGCTGTGCTTTTTCGTCCTGCAAACTGTCAAGTTTTTCTTTTATCTGTGTTAATGTTTGGTAGGCGATTGTCAAAGTTTGCTTGGTTGCAGTAAGTGACTGCTGTTGGTCAAGCAACTGCATTTTTGCATTCAAAATTTCAGTGTAACCGCTTTGTGCCTTACCTTGGGCGTCAGCAAGCTGTTTTGCAACTTCTTCCTGTTGAGAATTTAAGTCGTTTATTGACTGCTCAATGGTATCACTGCCTTGCTCCGCTTTAGAAATATTGTCCTGCAATTCTTTCTTTGCATCGGAAATTTTCTTTTCCGCATCGCCGAATTTGTCATTGAGAGCGTCATTGATTTTTGCGTTGAGAGCGTCAATCTTGGTTTGCGAAATAATAACATTTTCCTTTTGAGTTACAATACCTTTTGTAGATACAGAGGCTACACCGTCAATTCCCTCAAGCTGATTTTTCAGTTCATTGTTTACATAGTCGGAAATTTGCACTGTATCGTAACCGTCGTAATCAACCGCAACCATAGCTACAGGCATCATATTAGGGTTAATTTTCATAAGGTACGGACTGCCTACACCGTCAGGCCATGCATCTTTGATAGTGTCAAGATTGCCTCTCATATCAACGGTAGCGGTGTCCATATTTGTACCGTCCTCAAACTCAAGTGTCAATATTGAATAGTTGTCAGATGAGGTGGAGGTGATGGTTTTTACGCCGTCAATGGTTGAGAGTGACTGTTCAAGCGGTTTTGTTACCACCGATTCAACTGTTTCCGGAGTTTGTCCCGGATAGGTTGTAAGGATTATTGCATACGGAAAATCCATATTAGGCAGTAAGTCAGGCGTCATTTTAAATACCGACACTATACCCAATACAATTACCACAATAACCGCCACAAAAATTGTCATCGGCTTTTTTACACTTAGTTTTGGCAGCATATCATTCCTCTTTCATTGATTATTTCGATTATTTCCATAAAATTACTGTTTAATTAATTATTTATTACCTAATATCACTTGACTGCGCCTTGTTTGATTATGTCGATTTTTTTGATAAGGCGTTCACGCACTTCTTCACGGTCACTGCCTGCGACAAAAACATCGAAAATTGCATTTTTAAGCACTTGTGTAAGAATTTCTATGAGGCATTTAACGCTTTCGTTATCCTGAAATTTCAGATTTTGTCTGTCAACCATAAGATATATTTCGTTGTTTGAAAGCGCAATGTTAAAACGGTTTTTAAGATATTCGCTTACAAGGTCATCGTTTGCTTTAAAGCTGTCAACAATATTTCTCATAATTTTCATTGTTTGCTTTTGACTGCTGTAATCGTCGAAATAATCAAACATTTTAATGTACATAACAAAAAGGTCGCCGCATGAAAGTTTTAAAATTTCTTTGGCTTTGTTGCTTGATTCGTCAAACATAGTTTTAGTGATAATTTCTATCAAATCTACCTTGTCGTCAAAATACTGATAAAAACTGCCTCGGGAAATTTCAGCGGTCTTTATAATTCTGTTTATAGAAACCTTTTCGTTAGGTCGTTCCATAAATTCTTTTATGACAGCGTCGGTAATACGCTTTCTTTTTTCGTACGGAAGATTGTAAAATGTTTTTTTAATCATACCTATTACCTCCTGATATGACAGGTTATCATATTTGCTATAATTTTAGCATTATATAAATCCTTAGTCAATAAAGGTAACACAAATGTTATGTGAAGGTTTTGTGTACAAACTACTTAATAATGTCAGCACATTTTCCTTTTGTAAATTCAATTAAAGTTTGAGGGTCAAGGTCAATCTGATAACCGATTTTTCCCGCACTTACAATAATGTTCGGATTGTTAAGGCAGCTTTCGTGGAAAACGGTAGGGTATTGCTTTTTCATTCCGATAGGTGAGCAGCCTCCTCGAATGTAGCCTGTTACTTTTAAAATATCTTTTACATGAATCATCTCAACGGATTTTTCACCTACTGATTTTGCGGCTTTTTTAAGGTCGAGTTCCTCCGCAACGGGAACAACAAATACAAAGTAGCTGCCGTTTACGCCTTTTGTGACAAGCGTTTTGAATACACATTCGGGATTTTGCCCCAAAAGTTTGGCAACGCTTATGCCGTCAACAGCGTCTTTTCCGTGCGGATATTCGTGTGCTGCATAATCTATTTTTGCTTTTTCGAGAATACGCATTACATTAGTTTTAAATTCTGACATAACAGCCTCCAAATTACAAATATATAATAATGATTATAATGTTTAATAATATACACATATAATTTTATTGTGGAAATTTGTGTATGTCAAGTATTGTTATAAATTAGACATAAAACTGTGTTTTTGCTCAAAATTTTAAAAATATTGATAGATATATATTGACTTAATTACTGCAATAAAGTACAATAGATTAAAAATAAATTGTATATTTTTCGTTTTTTCGCATTTATTGGGTATGTTTAATTGATAATTGCCACAGCACAAGGCTTTGGCTTAAAGAATTTTGCGGTATATATAAAGAAAATTACGGAAGGATGATTGGCAATGCTGACTAAAAGCGAAGAAGAGATTATGAATTTATTATGGGAGGTAGGCGAGCCTCTGGCAAGTTCTGAGATTGTAAGCAAATCTGTAAACAGAACATGGCGCAAAAGTTACATTAACCTTTTAATCAATTCATTGCTTAACAAGCAAATGATTGAGGTTGTGGGTGTAAAACAGATGACAAAGAATTATGCCCGCACTTTTCAGCCTACAATGTCAAAGTACGCTTATTCAGTAAAGCGGATTTTTTCTCAAAAAGGTTTTAAAGAAGAGAATATTCCCGACCTTTTTGCCGAGATAATCGCAAATACGGAAAATCCTCAAATTTTTGAAAAAATGCAAAGTCAGCTTGACGAAAGAAAGCGAGAACTTGCATCGGATAAGAATAACCGTGACAGTTACAGCGCATAATTAAAAAGTAAAAATTATTATTACAATTGCCGCCTCAGAGCGGCTTTTGTATTATAGATTTATAGATTATCGGGTATAAAAATTACAGCCATCAAACTTATTTTAGTCTGATGGCTGTTTGCTCTTTGATGTTAAAGTCTTACAGGAATATTTTTTTCGTTAAGATATTTTTTTAATGTGGGAATCGGAATTTCGCCGAAATGGAAGAGAGAGGCTGCAAGGACTGCGTCTGCTTTGCCCTCTGTGAATGCGTCATAGAAATGCTCAAGAGCGCCTGCGCCGCCGCTGGCGATTACGGGAATTGAAACTTTTTCCGAGATTGCTCTTGTAAGTGCGATGTCATAGCCTTTTTTCTGTCCGTCCTCGTCCATACTTGTAAGCAGAATTTCGCCTGCGCCGAGCTGTTCACATTTTACAGCCCATTCAACCGCATCAAGGCCTACAGGAGTTCTTCCGCCGTTCACATAAACTTCCCAACCGTTTTCTTTTCGCTTTGCGTCAATGGCGGCAACTACGCACTGACTGCCGAATTTATAAGCCGCCTCGCTGATAAGTTCAGGTCGATGAACGGCAGCGGAATTAACGGAAACTTTGTCTGCGCCTGCTCTTAAAAGTAAATTGAAATCGTCAACACTTCTTATACCGCCACCGACAGTAAACGGAATGAAAATTGAATTTGCTACTTTTTCAACCATATCAATTGTAATATTTCTTGAATCGCTAGAAGCTGTAATGTCGAGAAATACAAGCTCGTCTGCGCCTTCTTTATCGTATTGCTTTGCACATTCCACGGGGTCGCCCGCATCTACAAGATTAACAAAGCTCATACCTTTTACAACTCTGCCGTTTTTTACATCAAGGCAGGGGATAATTCTTTTTGCATACATATCTTTTCTCCTTACTTTCCGTTTACCATATCGGCAAAGTTTTTAAGAATTTTTAATCCGACTTCACCGCTTTTTTCGGGGTGGAATTGCGTTGCGGAAACATTTTCCCATTCGATTGCCGCATCAATTTGAACTCCGTAGTTTGTCCTTGCGGCAACAATTTCAGGGTTCTTTGCTGTTAAAAAGTATGAGTGAACAAAATATACATAGGCATTGTCTTCTATACCTTTAAAAATGCCGTCCTTTTTTACAATATCAAGACTGTTCCAACCTATATGTGGTATCTTTAAGCCTGTATCGGCAGGAATTTTTGTTATGCTGCCGTCAAAAACAGATAAGCCTTTTTTATTAGGGCTTTCTTCGCTTTCGGGAAAAAGCAACTGCAATCCAAGGCAAATACCTAAGAAATGCTTTTTTGTCTTTATAAAATCAAGTACGGTGTCTTTAATGCCGTAGCTTTCCATGGTGTCCATTGTATCTCCGAATGAGCCTACACCCGGCAAAACGGCACCGTCTGCCTTTAAAATCATATCTTTATCTCTTGTAACAACACAGTCACAGCCGATATATTTCAAAGCCTTGTTTACGCTCTGAATATTTCCTGCGCCGTAGTCAATTATAGCAATCATAATCTGTCCTCCCGATTACATTTCAGCATAGTAGTATATTAGCATATTTGCTCGTTTTTTGCAAGAAAAACAGTGCGATAATTCATTATTTCAAAAAATAAAAAATTAACCTGTTTTTCGGTTGAATTAAAATAACTTGTGTGCTACAATTAAATATGTATGTAAAATTAAGAAAAATCCTGCGTTTGCAGGTTGCTCATAATTACAGAATTTTTAAAAGAAGGTTATTTGATGATCACTCATTTATTGACAAGAATAGATTTGAGTATGCACTCGCTTTCAAAAGGTCAAAAGCGAATTGCACTTTATATAGAGGAGCATTATGACAAAGCGGCTTTTATGACTGCCTCAAAGCTCGGCGAAACCGTCGGCGTTTCGGAAAGTACGGTTGTAAGATTTGCCACAGAGCTTGGTTATGACGGCTACCCAAAGTTGCAGAAAGCCATGCAGGAAATGATAAGGGATAAGCTTACTTCTGTTCAGCGAATTGAGGTTACTTCGAGCAGAATCGGCAATGACGATGTTTTAAACAGCGTGCTGAATCAGGATATTGATAAAATCCGCAGAACCATTGAAGAAACCTCGCACGAGGATTTTGAAAGGGCTGTAGAAAAAATCTGCAATGCCGACAGAATCTATATTTTCGGTGTTCGTTCAACTGCCGCAATCGCAAGTTTTCTCGGCTACTATTTTGAACTTATTTTCGATAATGTAAGAGTAATCGACTCTACAAGCCATACAACAACATATGAGAGAATTTTCAGAATGACCGACAAAGATGTTATGATAGGAATTTCATTCCCACGATACAGCACAATGGCTGTTGACGCTATGAACTATGCCCGTTCGCAGGGTGCGCACGCTATAGCAATTACCGACAGTATGGTGTCGCCGCTTGTTAAATCGGCAGACTCCGTACTTATTGCAAGAAGCGATATGGCGTCAATAGTCGATTCGCTTGTAGCACCGTTAAGCCTTATAAATGCGCTTATTGTTGCGACTGTCCTTAAAAAGAAAGATGAAGTATCCGAAAACTTCCGCAGACTTGAAACCGTATGGAACAGAGAGGGAGTTTACGCAAGCGGAGAGAAGAACGAGGAAGAAGAGACGGAAGCGGGAAAGAAGAATGGAAAGTAAAAAGGTAGTTGTGGTCGGCGCAGGTGCGGCGGGTCTTATGGCTGCATCGGCAGCGGCAATGTACGGCGCAAGCGTAACATTAATAGAAAAAAACAAGCGTGTCGGCAGAAAAATTATGATTACGGGCAAAGGCAGATGTAATGTCTGCAATAACTGCGATGTCGAAACTTTTATAAGAAATGTTCCTACAAACGGAAAATTTCTTTATTCGGCAATCAACAAATTAACTCCCGAAGACACTGTTGCATTCTTTGAGGGACTTGGACTTTCTCTTAAAACAGAGCGTGGCAACAGGGTTTTTCCGCAGTCCGACAAAGCTGTTGATGTGGTTGATACATTGTATAACTATGTAAAAAACTGCGGCTGTAAAATTGTGGAAGACACCGCCGAAGAACTTTTGCTTGAAAACGGTGAGGCAGTCGGAGTTAAGTGTAAGAACAAAACATATTATGCGGACAGTGTGATTATATGCTGCGGCGGTAAAAGCTATCCTCTCACAGGTTCTACGGGTGACGGATACACTCTCGCAAAGCAGGCGGGACATACAATAGTACCGCTAAAACCGTCGCTTGTTCCGCTCGAAAGCAAAAATCTCGACTGTAAATCAATGCAGGGTCTTTCGCTTAAAAATGCAGGACTTAAAATTGTTGACACACTAAGCGGCAAGACTGTTTACGATGATTTCGGAGAAATGCTGTTTACTCATTTCGGTATGAGCGGTCCTATGGTACTCTCCGCAAGCTCACATATCCGTGATATTTCGGACGGCAGATACAATGCCGTAATTGACATAAAACCTGCGCTTTCTCATGAGCAGCTTGAAAAACGCTTACAGCGTGATTTTGACGAAAATCATAATAAAGATGTTTCTAATTCATTTACTAAGCTGCTGCCTAAAAAACTTGTTGTACCTGTTTTAAAGCGTTGGGGTATACCTTTTGATAAAAAATGCAATTCTGTTACTAAGGAAGAACGCAGAACTCTTTGCGAACTTTTAAAGGCTTTTACCGTAGAAATCAGCGGTTTTCGTCCTATTGAAGAGGCAATTATTACTTCGGGCGGCGTAAAAACCACTGAAATTAATCCGAAAACTATGGAAAGCCGACTTGTAAAAGGACTTTACTTTGCAGGCGAAGTAATAGATTGCGATGCCTATACGGGCGGCTTTAACTTACAGATAGCATGGAGTACAGGTAATCTTGCAGGCGAAAGCGCCGCTTATTAAGAAAGGAAGAATATAATGTCTGTTGCAATAGCACTCGATGGTCCTGCAGGTGCAGGTAAATCCACTATAGCCAAAAGAGTTGCAAAGGCTCTTGACTATATATATGTTGATACAGGCGCTCTTTACCGCACAATCGGTCTTAGCGCAATGAGAAGAAATATTGAGCCTGTCGAATCAAAAGAAGTGAGTGATATGCTTTCGGAAATTAAGGTTGAAATTGCCTTTAATGATAAAATGGAGCAGATAGTTTTGCTTGACGGCGAAGATGTTTCTTCACTTATCAGAACTCCCGAAGTATCTATGACAGCGTCAAAAATTTCTGCAATTCCCGAAGTAAGAGCGTATTTGCTTGATTTGCAGAGAGATATGGCAAAGAAAAATAATGTGATTATGGACGGCAGAGATATCGGTACGGTTGTTCTTCCCGATGCAAAAGTAAAAATCTTTCTTACCGCATCTCCCGAGGCGAGAGCCGAAAGACGATACAAAGAACTTTTGGAAAAGGGAATGACTGTAAGTTACAACGATGTTCTCAAAGATGTAAACGAGCGTGATTACAATGACTCTCACCGCAAAACCGCTCCGCTCAAACCTGCCGAGGGCTGTGTGATTGTAGATACTACAGAACTTGATTTTGAACAGTCGGTAGATAAAATAATTTCCGTTATAAAGGAGAATGTTTAATGGGACAGTCTAAGGTGCTTTACAGAGTCGGTCAGGCGGTTTGCCGTCCGATTATGAAAGTGTTTTACAGATATAAATTTATAAATAACAACTCTATTCCGCATGAGGGAGCATATATAATTGCAAGCAATCATATGTCGTTTTCTGACCCTGTGCTTTTAGGTCTCGGTCAAAGGCGCAGACTTTTCTTTATGGCAAAGCAGGAACTTTTTAAAAACAAGTTTTTTGCAGGATTAATCCGTGCACTCGGTGCGTTTCCCGTTGAGCGTGGCGCAGGTGACGGCAAAGCTATAAAAACAGGTGAAGACCTCATAAAAGAGGGCAATGTAATGACTATCTTTATTGAGGGAGGCAGAACAAAGACAGGCGAATTTATGCGTCCGAGAAGCGGCTGTGCACTTGTTGCTCAACAAATGCAGGTGCCGGTTATTCCTGCGTGCATCACAATTACGGGTAACCCGAAGTACCGCTTTGCAAAGAGAGTAATTCATTTCGGCGATCCGCTTACTCCGCAGCAGCTCGGACTTACACCCGACGGCGACAGACGACAGCTAAAAAATGCCACAAATATGATTATGGACGAAATCAAGAAGATGAGGGAGCAGGACAGAAAATGAGTATAACCGTTGCAAAGTCTGCCGGCTTTTGCTTTGGCGTAAACAGAGCAATAAATATTGTGAACAGTTTGCTTGACAAGAATGTAAAAGTATCTACTCTCGGACCTATCATTCATAATATGGAAGTCGTAAACGAACTTGAAAGTCGTGGCTGTAAAGCGGTTGATAATATTGACGAGGTAGAAAAAGACGCTACTCTTGTTATCCGTTCTCACGGTGTTCCAAAATATGTTATTGACAAATTAGATGAAAATGGTGTAAAATATGAAGATGCAACATGTCCTTTTGTTAAGAAGATACACAATATAGTGGCAAATCCCGACAACAAGGATGGCATAGTTTTAATCGCAGGCAACAGCGTTCACCCCGAGGTTGAGGGCATTATAGGTCATTGCAGCACCGAATGTCACACCTTTAAAAACAGTGAAGAAATTGACGAGATTTACAATATTGTTCTAAAAAAGAATAATAAACAGGTTTTTGTTGTCGCACAGACCACATTTGACACAAAAGAATGGAAAAAGTGTGTAAAAAAGATTAAAAAACTATGTACAAATGCAAAAATATTTGATACAATATGTAATGCAACGTCAGTTAGACAGACCGAAGCTGACTTACTTGCGGCTCAATCCGATTTTATGGTAGTAATAGGCGACAGGCACAGCTCAAACACGGGCAAGCTTTTTGATATATGCAAAAGGCAGTGCGATAACACAGTTCTTATTGAAACAGCGGATGAGCTTGATGCTTTACAAGTCAGCGTTGCTGAAAAAATTGGCGTTACTGCCGGTGCATCTACTCCGGCAAGGATAATAAAGGAGGTACTGGATACAATGAGTGAAATTAAATCCGGTGTAACAAATGGTGAAGAATCTTTTGAGGCATTGCTTGAGGAATCCCTCAAAAACTTAAATACAAATGAGAGGGTAATGGGTACAGTGCTCAGCATTGCGCCTAACGAGGTTCAGGTTGATGTCGGCAGAAAGCAGACAGGCTTTATTCCTGCCAGTGAGCTTTCTAACGATCCTAACGCTAAGCCGGAGGATATCGTAAAGGTTGGCGACAAGATCGAGCTTCTTATTATGAAGACAAATGATCAGGAAGGCACAATTATGCTTTCTAAGCGCAGAGTAGACGCAGCTAAGGGCTGGGAAATTCTTGAGTCTAAGGTTGACTCACAGGAAGTTCTTACAGGTAAGGTTACAGAGGCTGTTAAGGGCGGTGTAATCGTTATCTACAACGATGTAAGAGTATTTATTCCTGCTTCACAGGCAACTGCTACTCGTGACGAGAGCCTTGAGGATCTCGTAGGTAAAGAAGTACAGTTCAGACTTATTGAGGTTTCACAGCGTGGCAGAAGAAAGAGAGCTATCGGCTCAATCAGAAGCGTACTTAAGGAGCAGAGAGCTGCTCAGCGTGAGGAGTTCTGGAAGAACTGCGAAATCGGTAAGAAGTACACAGGTGTTGTTAAGTCACTTACAAGCTACGGTGCATTTGTTGACCTTGGCGGTGTATTTGGTATGATCCACATTTCAGAGCTTTCTTGGACACACATTAAGCACCCGAGTGAGGTTGTAAATGTTGGCGATACTGTAGAAGTATATGTAAAGGACATCAACGAGGAAACAAAGAAGATTTCTCTCGGCTTTAAGAACGCTGACGAGAATCCATGGGAGATCCTCAAGAACCAGTATCCGGTGGGCACAGTTGTTAAGGCTACAATCGTTGGTCTTACATCATTCGGTGCTTTTGCAAACATCATCCCGGGTATTGACGGTCTTATCCACATTTCTCAGATTGCTAACAAGAGAATTGAAAAGCCCGCTGATGTACTTTCAGTTGGCGAAACAGTAGAAGCTAAGATTACTGCTATTGACTTTGACAAGAAGCGTGTAAGCCTTTCAATGCGTGCACTTCTTACGGAGGACGAGCAGGCTCCTGCTGAGGCTGCTGAAGAGGTTGCTGAATAATTTGTTATTAAACAGGGCATTCCATTATAGGGATGCCCTTTTGTTCTATTTTATATAATAAACCGCAAAAGGAGCGATAAAAAATGACTCCAAAAGAAGAATTTATTGAGATTTATACAAAGTACATAACACGCAACGGTGCAGAAGAATTACTTGAATGGCTCAAGCGCACAGACTTTTTTACTGCTCCTGCAAGTACGAAATATCATTGTGCCTGCGAGGGCGGACTTGTAATGCACTCTGTCAGCGTGTTTAATACAATGATGGAAAAGCATTATGACGAAGAAACCGATAATATTGAAAGTTTTGCAATATGCGGACTTCTGCACGATTTATGCAAGGCGCAGTTTTACAAGGTTTCGTCAAGAAATGTAAAAAACGAGCAGACAGGCGTATGGGAAAAAGTGCCTTATTATGCAATTGACGACCAATTCCCGTACGGTCACGGCGAAAAATCGGTTTTTCTTATTGAGCGCAAAATGCACTTAAAGATTGATGAGGCAATGGCAATCCGTTGGCATATGGGAGAGTTTGGTGATAAAAACAGCAATTCAATTTCTCTTGCATACGAGCGTTATCCGCTTGCCGTAAAGCTCCACCTTGCAGACCTTGAATCAACATATTTGAAAGAAAAGGGCACTTCGGCAGTAAACAAGTAATTTTCATTTTTGCTTTATTTTTGGCATATAACACCGCTTGTTTTATGGAATGTTAAATAAGGATGATTTTATGGATATAATTTTGGCAGAACAAAGAATAAAAGAGCTTACAAAGACGATTGAGTATCACAATAATCGTTATTATAATCTCGATAATCCCGAAATTTCCGATTACGATTATGATATGCTTTTGCGTGAGCTTGAAAACCTTGAAAACGATTTTCCTACACTCAAGTCACCGCTTTCGCCGACAAATAAAGTAGGCGGCGAGCGTGGAGAAAAATTCTCTCCCGTAACTCACACAGTGCCGATGGAAAGTTTGCACGACAGCTTTTCTCACTCGGAATTGTTTGATTTTGACAGAAGAGTGCGTGAGGTTGCTCCGAATGTAAAATATGTTGTTGAGCCAAAATTTGACGGTCTTTCCGTATCTTGCGAGTATCGCAACGGCGTGTTTGTGCGTGGCTCTACACGAGGTGACGGAAATGTTGGCGAAGATGTTACCGACAATCTTATGACCATTCGCTCACTCCCGAAAAAGATTGAAAATGCGCCTGAATTTTTAGAGGTGCGTGGCGAAGTTTATATGTCTTTTAACAGCTTTAACGAACTTGTCAAGGAACAGGAAGATAACGAAGAAAAGCCGTTTAAAAATCCGAGAAATGCCGCCGCAGGCTCATTAAGGCAAAAAAATTCTAAGATTACCGCAAAGCGCAAACTTGATATTTTTGTATTTAATATCCAACAAATCGAGGGCGTTGAAATTACAAGTCATCATCAGGGCTTGGATTACCTTACCGAGCTTGGATTTCCGACTGCGTTTTATAATATTTTCGAGGATATGCAAGAGGCTGTTGAAGAAATTGAGCGTATAGGAAATATGCGAGGTACATTTGATTATGCGATTGACGGTGCGGTTGTAAAAGTTGATGATTTTGCAACAAGAGAATTATTGGGCAGTACCGCAAAATATCCGAAATGGGCGGAGGCATATAAATATCCGCCCGAAGAAAAGGCGACAAAATTGCTTGAAGTTGAAATAAATGTCGGCAGAACAGGCGTGCTTACTCCTGTCGGAATTTTTGAACCTGTATTTCTTGCAGGTACTACAGTAAGCCGTGCAACGCTCCACAACAAAGATTTTATAGATGAAAAAGGTATTTGCGTAGGTGATACGGTAATTATCCGTAAAGCCGGAGAGATTATTCCGGAGGTTCTTTCTGTAAAAGAACACGGCGAAAATGCGGTGCCTTTTGAGTTTCCGAAACTTTGTCCGTCCTGTCACACTCCTGTTGTGCGTGACGAAAATGAGGCTGCTATTCGCTGTACAAACACCGATTGCCCTGCCCAGCTTATGCGCCATCTTATCCATTTTGTAGGCAGAGATGCTATGGATATTGACGGCCTCGGACCTGCTGTGCTTGAACAGCTTGTGAATGAGGGACTGATAAAATCTCCTGCCGACCTTTACAGATTAACGGTTGACAGCATAACCGCCCTTGACAGAAAAGCCGAAAAATCTGCGCAAAATCTTATTAATTCAATTGAAAAATCAAAACACAATGAATTATATCGTCTTGTTTTTGCACTCGGCATCAGAAACATAGGTCTTAAAGCCGCAAAACTTTTATGCGAAAATTTTGCGAATATTGATGACCTTATGAATGCAAAAACAGAGGATATTTCCGCAATAGAGGGCTTTGGCCTGATTATGGCGGAAAGCGTAGTGAATTATTTTTCTGCCGAAAGCACAAAAAATCTGATTGACGAACTGAAAGAACTCGGACTTGAAATGAAACCGTCCGAACAGAAGAAAAAGGGCGGAATTTTTGAGGGCAAAACCTTTGTTCTTACAGGTACTCTGCCGACTATGAAAAGAAGTGAGGCAGGCAAACTGATTGAGCAGAACGGCGGAAAAACAAGCTCTTCCGTATCTAAAAAAACCGACTATGTGCTTGCGGGCGAAGACGCCGGAAGTAAACTGACAAAAGCACAGCAACTCGGTATTACGATTATTTCGGAAGAAGAATTATTAAATATGCTTGCTGAATGAATTTAATAAGAAATGCGCTAACCTAAAAATAAATTAACTATAGCTATTATCACGGGGACTGCACTGTCCGCAAAATATATGACTATAACACAAAGGACTATCTTACATAAGTAGGATAGTTCTTTGTTTTTACTTACAATCTATCATTCAAAAAATATTTAAACCTTGTTCTTTTTATGTGCTTGTCTGCATACATATTAACAAAGCCAAGGAAAGGACGATAAAAATGACAAGTCTTAATAATGAGGGCAGGTTTGTACTTGCCATACGCTCGCTAAGTCAGAATATTTATCAGAGAATTTTACCGCTGTCGCAAAAATTCTGCGATACTGCGCAGGAAATAAGATTGCGTGTAAACAGACCTGTAGCGGTTGTTTGCCCGGAGACTACATATTTTCTTACGGAAAAGGGCGGGCTTACCAACACTATACTTGACGGCTCAATGCTCACAGTCAGCCGTGGCGACCTTACGGATACTTTTCACAACATTTGCAATTACTCGGTATATTCAAAACAAAGTGAAATTATAAACGGCTTTGTTTCAATGCACGGCGGTCACAGAGCGGGTATCTGCGGTACGGCAATTTGTGAGGGTGACAAGGTAATAAATATCCGTGATATTTCGTCAATTAACATCAGAATTGCAAGAGAGCATAAAGAGTGTTCAAGAGCTGTTATTGACACTCTTAATCCCGACTTTGGCGGCGTGCTTATTTGCGGTGCGCCATGCACGGGCAAAACCACGCTCTTAAGGGATATGGCAAGAATACTCTCGACCGAATACGGCAAGAGAATTTCTTTGATTGACGAAAGGGGAGAACTTGCGGGCACTTCCTCGGGTATCCTGCAAAATGACATCGGACTTTGTGATGTGTTTGACCTTTACGATAAGCCGAGCGGAATTATTCAGGCTATACGCAGTATGTCGCCCGACATTATTGTTTGCGACGAAATCGGTACGCAGAGAGATATTGACGCTGTGGAATATTCCGTGAATTCGGGTGTATCTTTTATTTCTACCTTGCATTGTTCAAGCGTTGACGAACTTAGAAGAAAAGATAATATCCGTAAACTCGTTTCCTGCGGCGGCTTTAAAACCCTTGTTTTCCTTGATAACAGAGCGTCTGCCGGCAGAGTGAGCAAGATTATGAGAGTCGGTGATGTATTTGGTAATTAAAATTATCGGCTGTATCTTTCTTGTGAGCACAACAACTCTTATGGGATTTAAAAAAGCCCAACGGCTGTACAAACGCAGAGATTTTATAAATGACTTTTTGGTTTTCCTTGATACTCTTGCGACAAATATTCGCTACAGTACAGATGAACTTTCGATTATTCTTTCCAAAAGCGAAGACAGATTCGGAAAAGCAATATACGGTGCGTACGAAAAATACGACGGTACATTTTTTAAAAAATGGAAAAATGCGGTAGCGGATATTTCCGACGGTTACGCTTTAAAGCACGAGGATAAACAGCTTTTATGCTCATTCGGAGAAAAACTCGGCATAACCGATGTAGAGGGACAGCTCAAACATATTGACCTTTACAAAGGGCTTGCGAACGCTCATCTTGATGACAGTAAAAATGAAATAAAACAAAAATCACGGCTTTACAAAACTATGGGATTTTTTGTTGGCACGGCAGCCGCACTTGTTATAATCTGAAAGGATAGCTATGGATGTTGAACTGATTTTTAAAATAGCTGCAATCGGTATAATTGTAGCCGTGTTGTGTCAGGTGCTCATACGCAGCGGCAGAGAAGAACAGGCAATGCTTACGACGCTTGCGGGTCTTATAGTTGTGCTTACTCTGATTGTTACGCAGATAAGCGCCTTGTTTAACACGATAAAGCAGTTATTCGGCTTTTAGGAATAAAGTATGAATATTATTACTATAGCCGCTGTCGCAATTGTATCTGCAATTTCTGCCGTAGCAATAAAAAAGCATAACGGTGAAATATCGCTTATGCTTTCAATTGCCTGCGGTGTAATATTGCTTACAGCCGTAATTTCGTTTGCGGCTACGATTTTGCAGACGGTAAATAAAATTGCGGCAGCGTCTGATATGAATATTGAGTATATAAAAATATTGCTCAAGGTAATAGGAATATGCATTGTAACAGAGCTTGCCGTCAGTGTATGTAAGGAGTCGGGACAGCAGGCAATAGCAACAAATGTTACGCTTGCAGGTAAAATATTGATTATGGTAACATCACTTCCGCTTTATACGGAAATTTTAAATACAGTGGTGTCACTTGTAGAAAACTCCTGAAGGAGTGTTGATGTTGAAAAAAACAGCAGTGTTTTTAGTTGTGATTGCGGTTGTTTTTCTGTCGCAGATTACTGTATTTGCAGCCGATACAACAGCCAAAACCGAAAGTACAACAAATGATATTAACAGCATTTACGATACCTCTGCTTTATATGACAGCCTGTCTGACGATGTAAAGCAAAGCCTTAAAAATATAGGGATAAACGGCATAGACAGCAATGAGCTTTCGCAGATTTCGTTCGGAGAAGTTGTGAATGAAATTGTAAAACTTGCGGGCGAAAACAGCGCAGGGCCGTTAAAATCGGTAATCTCGCTTACCGCACTCTTGCTTATATGCTCGCTTTTATCTTCTTACAAAAATTCGCTTTCAAGTGAACTTTCCTCCTCACTTGGCATAGCAGCCGTACTGTGTGCTACCTGTACGGCTGCACTCCCCGTAATTGAAGTAATTTCAGATATGTCAACGGTAGTAAAAACTGCATCAAGTTTTATGCTTGCATTTGTGCCTGTAATGGTTATGATTATGTCGAGCACGGGACACGCCGTAAGCGGTGCGTCATATTACGCAATGATGATCGGCGCAGGAGAGGGAGTGGGACAACTAAGCTCAAAGGTAATAGTTCCTTTTCTTAATATGTTTCTCGGTGTATCAGTAACGGCAAGCGTATGCTCGGAATCAAAACTTACGGGTATAACTTCAATAATTTCAAAAGCCGTAAAATGGGTACTCGGGTTTGTTATGACTGTATTTACAGCCGTACTTTCTTTTAAGCAGATGATAACAACCTCGGTTGACGATGTTTCTACACGAGCCGTGCGATTTACTTTAAATTCATTTATTCCGATAGTCGGCTCAGCACTTTCAGATGCATACAAAACCGTACAGGGCAGTGTAAACTTGCTTAAATCGGGACTTGGAATTTTTGTTATAGTATCTATTGCTTTTGTGTTTCTGCCTATAATACTTAACAGCCTTTTGTGGATATTTACTTTATCGGCAGGAAAGTTACTTGCGGAGATACTCGGCATAAATCAGGTAAAAGATTTGCTTGATGGTGTCGGTACCGTGCTTTCAACCTTGCTTGCAATTGTATTGTGCATTATGTCGGTTTACATAATTTCAACTGCACTTGTGCTTTTGATGGGAGGCGGCGGAATATGAGCGGTATGATTTCTGCGGTTATAACAGTTTGTGCCGGTGCTCTTATTTGCAGTCTGCTGTCGGCATTTGTACCCGAGGGTACTACCAAAAAAACCGTTGCCCTTGTAATCGGTGCGTTTATGGTATGCTGTCTTATTTCGCCGATAACCTCGGCAATTTCTTCTATAGATTTTGATGCCGAACCTGTTGATTACAGCGAAGATCAAGTTTCCACTTCCGACGAAGCCTACGCAAATGTTGTGATTAAACAGGCACAACAAAATCTTGAACAAAGCCTTACCGACCTGCTTGCTCAAAACAACATAAAAATATCCGAATGTAAAATCGTACTTGCAAAATCGCAGTCAAACAGCATAATTATCGGTGACATCAGCATATATATGAGTAATGAATATAAAAGCCGGAAAGATAAAATCGGCTCAATTGTTTTTGAAAGCTTCGGAGCATATCCGAGAATAACTTTTATTTAAGGGTGCAAAGCTATGGAAGAAAAAACAAACGGAATAAAAAAGCTGTTTGAAAGTGACAAAGCAAGAAAAATTATAGTAATTATCGGTATTATCGGAATAGCACTTATTTTTATTTCTTCAATTTCGGGAATTAATACCGATAAAAAAACGGAAACCGAGGGCTTTTCGGTTACTACCTACAGCACGGAGATTGAAAGCGATTTGCAAAAAATCCTTTCAAGTATCAGCGGCTGCGGAGAAACAAAGGTGCTTCTTACCATAGAAAACTCGGTCGAATATGTATATCTTGAGGACAGTACCACCAAGACAAAGGAAATTCAGCCTGTTATCCGCGGTGTGCTTGTTGTGTGCGAGGGCGGAGATGATCCCGTCGTAACACAAACGGTCACACAAGCGGTAACAAGGGCACTGGATATTTCATCGGCAAAGGTATGTGTTACAAAATTAACAGAACGAAGGTAGAGGTATTATGAAAATTCAGAAGAAACATATTGTAATGACATCACTTGTACTTGCTCTGGCAACGGCGGTTTACATAAACTATCAGATTTCGCAGGCTCGTACAACTTCACCTGCAAAGGAGCTGGGGGCAGCGTCATATGTAAATGCAACAGTCGGGGAAACAGCAACCTCCGACGAGGCGGCAGCTACAATGGCACTATCGAAAGAGCAGCAGGATTTCTTTGCATCCGAACGCACTAAAAGGCAGAACACGCAAGACAAGGTAATTGACGATGCGGAGGAGATACTCGATTCCGACTCGAGTTCAGACACGGAGCTTACCGAGGCGCAAGAAAATGTAGAGCGAATTATCAGCTTTTTTACAACGCAGGATACCATAGAAACCATTGTGAAAGCGAAAGGCTTTTCCGATTGCCTTTGCTGTATAACCGATATGGGTGTAACCGTTATAGTTCCGAAAAACGAGCTTAACGAAAACACCGTTTTGTCAATATACGATGCCGTAACAACGCACTATGAAATTGCAAGTGACGCAATATCTGTTGTAGGTGCTTGAATATAGTTTACAATCAAAATTTTATGTGATATAATTATCCTGATAATTTATTGTAAAGTTGGGATAATATGTCTGAAGAGATAAATGTAACTTCTCAGGAAGTAACAGAAGAAAATGAAAACGAAGCAGTACAGATTAAACTTACACGCTCCGAACAGCGTGAGCAGGTATTTATGCTTTTATTTTCAAAGTCTTTTACAAACACATCTGTCGACAATATGGTGCAGGACAGCTCGGAACTCTTTATGGGCGGAGTAAGCGCACTTGCACAGGCAGAAGTTGAGGGTATTGTATCGGCTAAAGAGGAACTTGACGAGATTATTTCACGCTATCTAAAAAAAGGATGGACTCTTTCAAGAATTTCAAAGCCGTCGCTTGCAATCCTTGAACTTGCAGTGTATGAAATCAAGTATCTTGACAATGTTCCCGCAAGCGTAGCAATCAACGAGGCGGTAGAACTTGCAAAGAAGTACACTATTGACGAGAGCGGATTTGTCAACGGAATATTAGGCTCATTTGTAAGAGATAACGGAGAAAAGTAATGAGCCTTTTCCTTGGTATAGATACCTCTAACTACACAACTTCGGTTGCGGTATATAACAGCGAAAACGGCGAAATGCTGCAGCGAAAGCAGCTTTTGCCCGTAAAACAGGGACAGCTTGGCTTAAGACAGAGCGATGCGGTTTTTCATCACACACAACAGCTTCACACTCTTGTTGAGGACATTGCAAAGGAAGTTGACTTGTCGGGTGTGTCTGCATTAGGCGTATCAACACGCCCCCGTCCGGTTGACGGCTCATATATGCCGTGCTTTACGGTTGGAGAAAACACAGCAAGAATTATATCGGCAGTGATAAAAAAGCCTCTCCTGACATTTTCACATCAGGAGGGGCATATTGCCGCAGCACTGTTTTCAGCCGCAAGAGAAGATTTGTTTGAAAAAGAATTTTTAGCATTTCATATAAGCGGAGGCACAACGGAGGCGGTGCTCGCAAAGGGCAGTACAAGCTCGTTTGCCGTTAAAGAGGCTGCAAAAACACTTGACTTAAATGCCGGACAGGCAGTTGACAGAGTGGGGCTTATGCTCGGTTTAAAATTTCCGTGCGGTCCGCAGCTTGAACAGCTTGCGCTTAATAATACAGAAAAATTCAAAGTTCGTCCTACTCTCAAGGGCGCCGATTGCTGCTTGAGCGGACTTGAAAATCAGTGTAAAAAAATGCTTGATAACGGCGAAAGCAAAGAAAAAATCGCTGCTTTTTGCCTTGCTTTTATTCAGGCTACGCTTGAAAAAATGACTGAAAAATTGCTCGAGCAATTCGGCAATTTGCCTGTGATTTTTGCGGGCGGAGTAATGTCAAATTCCATTATAAGAAATGCTCTGACCGAGAAATTCGGCGCTACATTTGCAAAACCCGAATATTCCGCCGATAACGCAGCGGGTATTGCGTATTTGGCATATAAGAAATATACGGAAATCTAAGACGATTATAAGTGTAAAAATATCAAAATACTTCATCAGCGGGAGGTAAAGAGATGTATTCACCGCAGATTCAAAAGCCGAGAGTGCTTTCTGTTTCACAAATAAATTTTTATATAAAGTCAATTATCGAGAATGACGGCAGTTTGCAGTTTGTGCTTGTAACGGGTGAAATCTCTAATCTTACCGTGCACCAACGCAGCGGTCATATTTACCTTTCGCTTAAAGACAGCAATTCAGTTATAAGTGCCGTTATGTTTGCAGGCAACGCAAGACGACTTAAGTTCCGCCTTGAAAACGGAATGAAAGTAATTTGTCGTGGCAGAATTTCTGTATATGAGCCGAGCGGCAGGTATCAGCTTTATATTGAGGATATGCAGCCCGACGGTGTGGGTGCGCTTACGCTTGCTTTTGAACAGCTAAAAAAGAGCCTTGCTCAAAAAGGACTTTTTGACAATGCGCATAAAAAGCCGCTGCCGAAATTTCCTAAAACAATCGGCGTCATAACTTCTCCCACGGGTGCGGCGGTTCAGGATATAACGAATATTATCAGACGAAGATTTCCGAGTGCGGATATAGTGCTCGCACCTGTGCTTGTTCAGGGAGAAAGTGCGCCCGAGCAGCTTGTGCGTGCCGTAAATAAATTCAGTGCAAGCAAGATTGCCGATGTGGTTATCATAGGCAGAGGCGGCGGTTCTGCCGAAGACTTATGGGCGTTTAATGACGAACAACTTGCGTATGCGGTCTATAATTGCGAAACTCCCATAATTTCGGGTGTGGGACACGAAACAGATTTTACTATCTGTGACTTTGTCGCCGATGTTCGTGCCTCTACTCCGTCTGCTGCGGCAGAACTTGCCGTACCCGACAGGCAGGAGCTTATGTCTTACTATTTTAAGCAAAAGCAATATATATCCGCTATGCTTGACAGAAAGATAAAAACGGCGCAGTTAAGACTTGAAAATCAGCAGAGAAGAATGTCTGCATCATCGCCGAAGCTCAAAGCGGAACAGCTTGAAAAACAGCTTTCGGCAAAGAGCGAAAAGCTGACACGGTTTATGAATATTTATATTTCCGATAAAGAAAATAAACTTATTGCCGCAAAGGGCAAACTTGACGGTTTGAATCCGCTTAATGTATTGAATCGTGGTTATGCAATAGCCGAAAAGGACGAAAAAATCATTACCTCATCAAAACAGCTTAAAAACGGCGACGATTTCACTGTTATTTTGAGTGACGGTAAAATAAACGCAAAGGTATGTGGTGAATAACTATGGCTTTTACACATCTTCATAATCATACCGAATACAGCTTGCTTGACGGAGCAAGCAGAATAAACAAACTTGTGGAATCGGCAAAGGAAAAGGGACAAACCGCTCTTGCCATTACCGACCACGGTGTAATGTACGGCGTCATTGACTTTTACCGAGCCTGTAAAAAGCAGGGGATAAAGCCTGTTATCGGCTGTGAAGTTTATGTTGCGCCGCACTCTCGTTTTGACAAAACTTCGGCGTATGAAAAGTATTATCATATGGTGCTGCTTTGCGAAAATAACGAGGGCTATCAAAATTTAATTAAACTTGTTTCAAAAGGTTTTACCGAGGGCTTTTATTCAAAGCCGAGAATTGACGATGAGCTTTTGAAAGAATATCACAAGGGCCTAATCTGCCTTTCTGCCTGTCTTGCCGGTGAAATTCCGCAGAATCTGCTTGACGGAAACTATGACGGAGCAAAGCAGAAGGCTCTTTTTTATCAATCGCTTTTCGGTAAGGATAACTTTTTTATAGAACTTCAGGACCACGGCATAGAGGAGCAAAAACGAATTAATCCGCAGCTTATTCGCATTGCCGAAGAAATCAGCGCCGAACTTGTGGTTACAAACGACAGCCATTATATAGATAAAAAGGACAGCTTTACGCACAGTATTTTGCTTTGTATCCAGACCAATAAGACGGTAAATGATGTGGACAGAATGGAGTTTAAAACGAGCGAGTTTTACCTTAAAACAGAGGAAGAAATGCGCTCACTCTTTCCGAATCTGCCGCAGGCATATGATAATACACAGAAAATTGCCGACCGCTGTAATGTTGAGTTTGAGTTCGGCGTGCGTAAACTGCCACGATTTGATGTGCCGAATAACGAAGATCATTACGAGTATTTTCGCCGAAAATGCTATGAGGGTCTTTACAGACATTACGGAGAAAATCCCGATAAGTCTTTGATTGACCGACTTGAATACGAACTTGCAACTGTTTCAAAAATGGGTTTTGTCGATTATTACCTTATCGTAAATGATTTTGTACAGTATGCAAAGAGTGAAAAAATCCCCGTCGGACCCGGCAGAGGTTCGGGTGCAGGTTCGCTTTGCGCCTATTGCATAGGAATTACAGCAATAGATCCGATCAAGTATAATCTTCTTTTTGAAAGATTTTTAAACCCTGAGCGTGTAAGTATGCCCGACTTTGATGTCGATTTCTGTACCGAGCGCCGAGGAGAAGTAATTGACTATGTAGTGCGTAAATACGGCACGGACAGAGTTGCGCAGATTATATCATTCGGTACTATGGCGGCAAGAGGCGCTATAAGAGATGTCGGCAGAGTGCTTGCAATTCCGTATGCCACGGTTGACTCGGTTGCCAAACTTGTACCTATGGAATTAAAGGTTACTATAGATTCCGCACTCAAGGCAAGTCCCGAATTAAGACATCGCTATGAAGAGGACGAACAGACAAAGAAATTGCTTGATATTGCAAAGAGCATTGAGGGAATGCCAAGACACGCTACAATGCACGCCGCAGGTGTAGTAATTACCGACCGTCCCGTATCTGATTATGTTCCGCTTTCAAAAAATGATGACAATGTGGTAACACAGTTTACCATGACCACACTTGAGGAGCTCGGTTTGCTCAAAATGGACTTTCTCGGACTTCGCAATCTTACGGTAATTGACTATGCGGATAAACAGATACGAAAAAATCATCCCGAGTACAATCCCGATAATATAAACGATAAAGACGAAAAAGTTTTTGCTATGATTTCTCAAGGCAATACGGAGGGTGTGTTTCAGTTTGAAAGCCAGGGTATGAAAAATGTTCTTATGCGACTAAAGCCCGATTCGATCGAGGATTTAATCGCCGTGGTTTCGCTTTATCGACCCGGACCTATGGACAGTATTCCCCGTTACATCGACTGCCGCCACAATCCATCGCACATTACCTATAAGCACCCGTTATTAAAGCCTATACTTGAGGTTACCTACGGCTGTATTGTCTATCAGGAACAGGTAATGCAGATTTTAAGAGTGCTTGCAGGTTTCAGTCTTGGCAGAGCGGATATTGTTCGCCGTGCCATGAGTAAAAAGAAAGCCGCAGAAATGGCAAAGCAAAGAGAGATTTTTCTTCACGGCATTACAGACGAAAACGGCAAAGTAATTGTTGACGGTTGTATTCGCAGAGGTATTGACGAGAAAATCGCCAATTCAATTTATGATGAGATCGAAAGTTTTGCTTCTTACGCTTTCAATAAGTCACACGCAGCGGCATATTCTATGATTTCATACAAAACCGCATATTTAAAATGTCATTATCCGCAGGAGTATATGGCGGCATTGCTCACAAGTGTGCTTGATAACCAAAACAAACTTGCAGCATATATAGGCGAATGTCAGCGGCTCGGAATAAAAGTTTTGCCTCCGAGCGTGAACGAAAGCGATCTCGGCTTTACTGTCAGCGGTAACAATATACGCTATGGATTGCTTGCAATTAAAAATCTCGGCAGAGCTTTTATTGATCAGATAATTAAAGAGCGCAGATTAAAGCCTTATACAAGCCTTTACGATTTTTGTAAAAGACTTTGCGGCAAAAATATGAACAGCCGTGCTATAGAAAGTCTTATAAAGTGCGGTGCGCTTGACGGACTTGGCGCTAACCGCAGACAACTGCTTGCAATAAGCAAAACCGTGCTTGACGATGTTGAATATGAGGCTAAAAAGAATCAAGGCGGACAGCTTTCGTTTTTTGATATGGGTGACGACAGTACAAAGGCTACATCAGAACCCCAACTGCCTGATTTGAAAGAATTTTCGACTGATGAGCTTTTGAGAATGGAAAAGGAAATAGCAGGCATATACCTAAGCGGCCACCCTGCCGATAATTACAGCCTTTATTCCGAGAGAATGAAAGCCGACAGAATAGGCGAAATTATAAATGACGAAACAGGACGCTATCCCGACGGCAAGAAAGTGCTGATTGTAGGTATTATTTCCAAAGTGAAAACTCAACTTACCAAAAGCAACAAACTTATGGCTTTTATAAATGTAGAAGATAAGTACGGCATAATGGAAGCGGTTGTTTTTCCGAATGTGTATGAAAAAAGCGCTATTCTTTTAAATGAAAACATACCCGTTATTATAAAAGGCACATTGAATTTTAAAGAAAACGAAGAACCGAAAATAATTTGCGACAGCATTGCAAAAGCCTTTAATAATGAGGAATGTAAAAATATGTCTGCCGCAAATTACGAACAAAACAGGGCAGCGGCAGAACATAAAAGCACATATCAAAAGCCTTATGTACCGCAGGCACTTTATTTGAGAATTGATGACCTTAATACGGATATGTACCGTCGAGCAAAGAGAGTTACGGATATTTTCGACGGCAGAACACCGATTATTTTTTATCTTACCGATTCAAAACGCAAGGTAAAAGCCCCTGCAAATATGTGGGTGAGCCTTAATGATGTTATGATAAAAGAGCTTAAACATCAGCTTGGTGATGAAAATGTAGCGGTAAAATAAACAAATTCTTTATAAAATCACTATCGAAAACATATAAATTCACCTTTTAGCTATTGCAAAATTCGTTTAATAGGTATATAATACTATATATGATATTCACTTTAACGCATAAAAACTTTAAAGCATATGTTTGTTTAAGTACTAAAGTGAAAACGGGAGGACAAATTTTTATGAAAATGACAAAAAGAATTTTGGCAACCGCAACAGCAGCGCTTACAGTAACAGCTGCACTCGCAGGCTGTACAGGCGGTACTTCATCAACAACTTCAACAGCTGCTCCTTCACAGGCAGATGCAAACAAAGTATATAATATCGGTATTTGTCAGCTTGTTCAGCATGAGGCTCTTGACGCCGCAACTAAGGGCTTTAAAGACACTCTTACTGAAAAACTCGGTGCAGACAAGGTTAAGTTTGACGAGCAGAACGCACAGGGCGATTCGGCTACTTGCGCTACAATCTGTAACCAGTTTGTTTCTTCAAATTATGACCTTATTCTCGGTAACGGTACTGCGGCTCTTCAGGCTGCATACACGGCAACACCGTCTATTCCTATTCTCGGTACTTCGATTACAGACTACGGCACAGCTCTTGATATGGCAGAGTGGACAGGCGTTTCGGGTATGAATGTATCCGGTACAACAGACCTTGCTCCGCTTGACAAACAGGCTGATATGCTCAAGGAACTTTTCCCTGACGCTAAAACAATCGGTATTCTCTATTGCTCGGCAGAGGCTAACTCAAAATATCAGAGCGATACAATCACACCTTTCTTTGAGAGTGCGGGCTACACTGTAAAGACATATTCATTTGCAGATTCAAACGATGTTGCGGCTGTAGCAAAGACAGCTTGTGACGAGAGCGATGTTCTCTATCTTCCGACAGATAACACAGCAGCATCCAACACAGGTATTATAGACAACACAGCATCAGCGTCCAAAACACCTATCATTGCAGGTGAAGAGGGTATTTGTAAGGGCTGCGGTGTTGCAACACTTTCAATCAGCTACTATGAACTTGGTCAGAAAACAGGCGAGATGGCTTATGATATTCTTGTAAACGGTGCCGATATAACTTCTTTAAAAGTTGAGTCAGCTCCTAATGTTACCAAGAAATATGTAAAGAGCCGTTGCGATGCTTACGGAATTACAATTCCTGACGATTACGAGGCTATTGAGGAGTAATAATCCTTAATTTATAAATTAAAAAACGGTGGGGTGCCGTGAAAGCGACACCCCAATCTTTTATGTATTGGTGGTTTTTATGGAATTTTTAGCAGAATACTTCGGTTCTCTTAATCCTGCAAACTTTCTTGCGGCTTTGCCGGGTAATATTGCGCAGGGTATTATCTGGGGACTTATGGGTCTTGGTGTTTTTATTACCTACAAACTTTTGAATTTTGCCGACCTTAGCGTTGACGGTTCTTTTGCAACAGGCGGTGCGGTTACCGCTGTTATGCTTATTAACGGCTGTTCTGTATGGGTAGCGCTTATAGTTGCTATTCTTGCGGGCATTGCGGCAGGTCTTATAACGGGACTTTTACATACTTTGCTCGGTATTCCCGATATTCTTGCAGGTATTCTTACGCAGATTGCACTTTATTCAATCAACTTGAACATTATGGGAAGGTCAAATCTTCCTATCAGCTACAGAAACTATGCGCTTGTAATTTCCGCAAGCGATATTAATTTATCAATTATCATCGCCCTCGGAATTGCGGCTATTGTTATTGCGGCTATGTATTGGTATTTCGGAACAGAACAGGGCTCTACAATCCGTTCAACAGGTTCAAACCCTGCTATGAGTAAGGCGCAGGGCATTAATATCAATGTTGCAAAAGTAATTGCACTTGCGCTTTCAAACGGTCTTGTTGCTCTTGCAGGCTCACTTTTTGCACAGTACCAGGGCTTTGCAGACATCAATATGGGCAGAGGCGCTATCGTAATCGGTCTTGCCGCAGTTATTATCGGTGAAGTCCTCGGCGAGGCTATCTTCCGTAAGCGTATGAACTTTGTTGTAAAAATGCTCTTCGTTATTGTGGGCGGTATTCTTTATTATATTGCAATGGGTATTGTTCTTTGGCTCAAGATGCCGACAGACGATACAAAGCTTTTCACAGCAATTATAGTTGCAATCTTCCTTGCAGTACCTTATTTACAAAAGAAGAGTAAAACCTCCTTTAAAAAGGTAGCTAAAATGAATTTAAAGGCTAACAAGGCAAACGGAGGCAGTGACAATGCTTGATATTATTAATATTCACAAAACCTTTAATAAAGGCACAATAAATGAGAAGGTCGCACTTGACGGTGTAACACTTCACTTAAACGAAGGCGATTTCTGTACAATAATCGGCGGCAACGGTGCGGGTAAGTCAACTACCCTTAATGCCGTTGCCGGTGTATGGCCTGTTGACAGCGGTCAGATTCTTATTGACGGCGTAGATGTAACGGGACTTCCCGAGCATAAAAGGGCAAAGTATCTCGGCAGAGTTTTCCAAGACCCTATGACAGGTACTGTTGCCGATATGGAAATTTTGGAAAACCTTGCTCTTGCGGCAAGAAGAGGCAAGAAAAGAGGTCTTAGCTGGGGCGTTAAGAAATCCGAAAAAGAAGAATACAGAACACTTTTAAAGCAGTTTGAACTCGGTCTTGAGGACAGAATGACATCAAAGGTAGGTCTTCTTTCGGGCGGACAGCGTCAGGCAATCACCCTTTTAATGGCTACAATCAAGAAGCCTAAACTTTTGCTTCTTGACGAGCATACTGCGGCGCTTGACCCTAAGACTGCGGCAAAGGTGCTTGAACTGAGCGATAAGATTATTGCCGAAAATAACCTTACTGCCCTTATGGTTACACATAATATGCACGATGCGATTGTGCATGGTAACCGCCTTATTATGATGGGCAACGGAAAGGTTATACTTGATATTTCAGGTGAAGAAAAGAAAAAACTCACCGTTGACGACCTCTTGCAGAAGTTTGAAAAGGCGAGCGGTTCTAAACTTGAAAATGACAGAATGCTTTTGAGCAAAGGCGAAAAATAAGATTTTGTTTTTGTCAAATTTGATTAAAATTTTATTTCACAGCAACGGGGCTGTTTCATCTTCACAAATGAAACAGCCTTTTTGTAAATACTTTATAATTTTCATCATTTTTTAATTTTTATGTAACTTTTTTGCGATACAAGAATTGTAATTGTCGAAATCAATAAAAAAATATATTATAATTCCTTTATGTAAATTAGAATACTCCGAAATCTTGTAAAATATGATGTTGAAGATAAGTGACTGAGGTGATAAGGTTATGAAAAAAGCTTTAATTATTTCTCACTCTGTGCAAAGTGCCGAGGCTCTTTCACAGCTGCTTAAAATTGAGTATTTTACGCAGATTTCTATTGCTGATAATTCTAAAACAGCAAAAAAACTTGTTGAGAACGATGAGTTTGACCTTATCTGTATTAATGCACCTCTTGCAGAGGAAAGCGGTATTGAGCTTTCCATGCATTTTGCGAGAGTAACCCGTTCAAGCGTGGTTATTATTGTTCCTCAAAAAAACGCAGACGATGTAAACGATGCTTTGACCGAGCACGGTGTGCTTGTAATAGCCAAACCTATTAATAAGCATTTGTTTCATCACTATTTGCAGTTTACGGAATGTTTCAGAATGAGAATGTTGACCGTAAACGAGGAAAATGAAAAGCTCCGCCATATTGTGGAGGATATGAAGATAATAAACAGAGCTAAGCTTCTGCTTATTACCTGCCTTAATATGACAGAACAGGAAGCACATCGCTACCTTGAAAAACAGGCGATGGATATGAGAATGAGCAAAATGCAGATTGCAATGCAGGTTATTAAAACTTACGAAAACTAATTATGCAAAATTTCTGAAAGGAATGTGTGTTTATGAGCCGTAAAGCATATTTGATACTTGAAAACGGAACTGTTTTTGAGGGCAAATCATTTGGTGCAGAAAAAGAAACTATGGGAGAATTGGTTTTTACTACAGCTATGACCGGTTATCTTGAAACACTCACCGACCCTTCTTATTTCGGTCAGGTGGTTATTCAGACTTTCCCTTTAATCGGTAACTATGGTGTAATTCCCTCTGATTTCGAGAGCAAAGTGCCCTCACTTAGAGGTTATATTGTAAGAGAATGGTGCCAAGCTCCCTCTAACTTCCGTTGCGAGGGCGATCTTGACACCTTTTTAAAAGAGTCGGATATTCCGGGCATCTACGGACTCGACACCAGAGCGCTTACAAGAATTGTTCGTGAGTATGGTGTGCTTAACTGCAAAATTGCTTATTCGGGCGAAGTTACCGAAGAAGAGCTTGCAGAGATTAAGGCCTATAAAATAGAACAGGCTGTAGAGAGCACAACAATCAGCGAAAAAGAAGAATTCAAAGCTGAAAACGGCGACCTCAATGTTGTTCTTATGGATTTCGGTGCAAAGCACAACATAGGCAGAGAGCTTGTTAAGCGTGGCTGCAATGTTACGGTAGTACCTGCTCATACAACAGCAGAGCAGATTAAAGCTATGAATCCTGACGGCATTATGCTTTCAAACGGTCCGGGAGATCCATCAGACAACACTGCAATTATTGCCGAGCTTAAAAAGCTTTGCGAATATAAAATTCCTACATTCGGTATCTGCTTAGGACATCAGCTTTTGGCACTTAGCCAGGGCGCTAAGACAGAAAAACTTAAATACGGCCACAGAGGAGCTAACCAACCTGCCAAAGAGGTAGAAACAGGCAGAGTTTACATTACTTCTCAAAACCATGGCTATGCGGTTGTAAGCGATAGTATGCCTTCAAACGGTGAGGTTAGCTTTGTAAACGGCAACGACAACACCTGCGAGGGCGTTAAGTACAACAATATGCCTGCTTTCTCGGTTCAGTTCCACCCCGAGGCTTGCGGCGGCCCTCACGACACAGCGTTTTTGTTTGACCGTTTCATTGATTTAATGAAAAACAACAAATAAAACTATCCATAATTTATATACGAATTTGATTTTTAAATAAGGATAAGGAATGATTTTATGCCACTTAAAAGCAACATTAAAAGAGTTATGGTAATCGGTTCGGGTCCGATTGTAATCGGTCAGGCTGCTGAATTTGACTACGCAGGCACACAGGCTTGCCGTGCGCTTAAGGAAGAGGGACTTGAGGTTATTCTCGTAAACTCTAACCCTGCTACCATTATGACAGATAATGCAATGGCTGATAAAATTTATATCGAGCCGCTTACACTTGAAACAGTTAAAAGAATTATTAAAAAAGAGCGTCCCGACAGCCTTCTTTCCACACTCGGCGGTCAGACAGGTCTTACACTTTCTATGCAGCTTGCAAAGGAAGGTTTCCTCGATAAATACGGAGTTCAGCTCCTCGGCGCTAATCCCGAAACAATTGACAAGGCAGAGGACAGACAGATGTTCAAGGACACAATGCTTGAAATCGGACAGCCTGTTATTCCGTCACTCGTTGTAAACGATGTTGAGTCTGCAGTAAAATTTGCAGATGAAATCGGCTACCCTGTAATTATTCGTCCTGCATTTACACTCGGCGGTACAGGCGGCGGTATCGTAAATGATGAGGAAGAATTAAGAGAGATTACTTCAAACGGTCTTGAGCTTTCACCGATTACACAGGTTCTTGTAGAGAAATGTATTTCGGGTTGGAAAGAAATAGAGTTTGAGGTAATGCGTGACAGCGACGGCAATGTTATTACTGTCTGCTCAATGGAGAACTTTGACCCTGTCGGCGTACATACAGGCGACAGTATCGTTATTGCTCCTACCGTTACTCTTGCAGATAAAGAGTATCAGATGCTCAGAAGTGCGGCGCTCGATATTATCTCTGCCTTAAAGGTAGAGGGTGGCTGTAACTGCCAGTTCGCACTTAATCCGGAAACATTTGATTATGCCGTAATCGAGGTTAACCCAAGAGTTTCCCGTTCATCGGCTCTTGCGTCAAAGGCAACAGGTTATCCTATTGCAAAGGTAGCGGCTAAGATTGCTATCGGCTACACACTTAATGAAATCAAGAATGCTGTAACGGGTACAACATACGCTTGCTTTGAGCCTGCTCTCGACTATGTTGTAGTTAAATTCCCAAAATGGCCGTTCGATAAATTTGTATATGCAAACCGCACACTCGGTACTCAGATGAAAGCAACAGGCGAGGTTATGGCTATTGCTCCTACATTTGAGCAGGCTATTATGAAGGCTGTAAGAGGTGCAGAGATTTCTCACGATACACTCGATGATAAGGAATTTGCTCAACTTTCAAATGCGTCTGTTTACGACAGATTAAGCGTTTGCGATGATAAGAGAATTTTCTGCGTATATGAGGCACTCAAGAGAGGCATTACTGTAGAGCAGATTCACGAAGTTACACTTATTGACGAGTGGTTCTTGGAGAAACTCAAGAATATCATTGCTGTTGAGAATGAGCTTAAAAACAGCGAGCTTACAGATGACCTCTACTACAGAGCAAAGAAAATGGGATTCCTCAACAGAACTATTGAGGCTATTACAGGTAAGAAATGCGAAAAGAACCTTTTGCCTGTATATAAAATGGTTGATACCTGCGCCGCTGAATTTGAGGCACAGACACCTTACTTCTACTCAACCTTTGATAAGGAAAACGAGGCAGAAGAGTTTATTAAAAATAATAAATCAGATAAAAAGACAGTTATCGTATTCGGTTCAGGCCCTATCAGAATCGGTCAGGGTATCGAATTTGACTATGCGTCGGTTCACTGCGTATGGGCACTTAAAAAGGCAGGCTATGATGTTGTTATCGTAAACAACAACCCTGAAACCGTATCTACCGACTTCGACACTGCCGACAGACTTTACTTTGAGCCGCTTACAACAGAAGATGTTATGGGTATCATCAATACAGAAAAGCCATACGGTGTTGTAGTAGCATTCGGCGGTCAGACAGCTATCAAACTTACAAAGCATATGAGCGACTGCGGTGTTAATATTCTCGGTACTTCATATGATGCCATTGATATGGCAGAGGACAGAGAGCGTTTTGACGAACTCCTTGAGAAATACCACATTAAGCGTCCGAGAGGTGTAACGGTTATGACAACCGATGAGGCTCTCGATGTTGCCGAAACAATCGGCTATCCTGTACTTCTCCGTCCGTCTTATGTACTTGGCGGTCAGAATATGATTATCGCATTTAACGAGGCTGATGTTAAGGAGTATATGGCTATTATTCTTGCACAGAATATAGAGAACCCAATCCTTATTGATAAATACTTACAGGGTACAGAGCTTGAAGTTGACGCTATATGTGACGGTGAGGATATTCTCATTCCGGGTATTATGGAGCATATTGAGAGAGCCGGTATCCATTCCGGTGACTCAATCGCTGTATATCCTGCTTGGAATATTTCTGACAAGATGACACAGACAATCATTGAAAGTTCTAAGAACCTTGCTATTGAGTTACAGACAAAGGGCCTTGTAAATATTCAGTACCTTATCTATAACGATGAGCTTTATGTAATTGAGGTAAATCCCCGTTCATCAAGAACAATTCCTTATATCAGTAAGGTTACAGGCGTACCTATGGTTGACCTCGCTACAAGAGCAATGCTCGGCGAAAAGCTCAAGGATATGGGTTACGGCACAGGTCTTTACAGAAAGAGCCCTTACATTGCAGTAAAAGTTCCGGTATTCAGCTTTGAAAAACTAATCAATGTTGATAACCACCTCGGACCTGAAATGAAGTCAACAGGTGAAGTTCTCGGTGTTGCAGGCACTCTTGAAGAGGCTCTTTATAAGGGACTTATCGGTGCAGGTTACAAGATGAAGAAAAACGGCGGTGTATTTATTACTGTTCGTAATTCAGATAAGGCAGAAATCGGCGAAATTGCCAAGAAGTATTATGACCTCGGCTTTAAGATTTATGCTACAGAGGGTACAGCAGCCGTACTTAAGAAATACGGTATTGACGCTGTTGCCGTAAAGAAGATTCACGAGTGCAAGACAGACAACACACTCACACTTATTGAGTCGGGTAAGATTCAGTATGTAATTTCAACTTCCGCAAAGGGCAGAATTCCGTCAAGAGATTCTGTTAAAATCCGCAGAAAGACAGTTGAGAGAAACATTCCTTGTCTTACAGCTCTTGATACCGCAAACGCACTTGCGGATTGCCTTAAGAGCCATTATTCACAGCACAGTACAGAGCTTATAGATATTAACCATATGAGGGATGAAAAAGAAATGCTTAAATTTACAAAGATGCAGGGCATCGGTAATGACTATATTTATTTCAGCACTTTTGATCAGGAAATCAACAATCCGGAGGCTCTCTCTGTAAGACTTTCAGACAGACACTTCGGTATCGGCGGCGATGGTATTATTCTTGTTTGCCCATCTAAGGTTGCTGACGCTAAGATGAAGATGTACAACCTTGACGGTTCAGAGGGCAAGATGTGCGGTAACGGTATCCGTTGCGTGGGTAAGTTCCTCTATGACCACGGTATGGTTGATTACAAGGAGAAAGACGAAATCACAATTGAAACCCTTTCAGGTATCAAGAGCCTTAAGGCTTACACAACCAACGGTGAGGTAACAAGCCTTAGAGTAGATATGGGCAAGGCAATTCTTGATCCAAAGGAAATCCCTGTTGCTATGAATAAGGACAAGATTGTAAACGAGCCTGTTACAATCGGCGACAAGGAATACAACATTACCTGCGTATCTATGGGTAATCCACACTGCGTTGTATTTATGGATGACATTGACAATCTCGACATTGAAAAGATTGGTCCTATGTTTGAAAACGATAAACTCTTCCCGGAGAGAGTTAATACAGAATTTGTTACAGTTCTTGACGACCATACAATCAAGATGAGAGTATGGGAGAGAGGTTCTGGCGAAACATGGGCTTGCGGTACAGGCGCTTGTGCGGTAGCTGTTGCGGCTTGTGAAAACGGCTTCTGCAAAAAGGGCGACGATATTAAAATCAAGCTCAAGGGCGGTGACCTTGTCATCAATTACACAGACGAAACCGTATATATGACAGGTAACGCCGAAAAAGTATTTGAAGGAGAGATTGAGGTATAATTTATGGCTAATCATACTGAAAAAAAAGCTAAAAAATATATATTTGTAACAGGCGGCGTAGTATCCGGTCTTGGTAAGGGTATTACAGCAGCTTCTCTCGGCAGACTCCTTAAGGCAAGAGGCCTTAAGGTAGTCGCTCAAAAACTTGATCCGTACATCAATGTTGACCCGGGTACAATGAGCCCGTATCAGCACGGCGAGGTTTATGTAACTGAGGACGGCGCAGAAACCGACCTCGACCTCGGTCACTATGAGCGTTTTATTGACGAAGACCTCAACAAGTATTCAAATCTTACAACAGGTAAGGTTTATTCAAATGTACTTGAAAAAGAGCGTCACGGCGATTACCTCGGCAAAACAGTACAGGTAATCCCACACATTACAAATGAAATTAAGTCTTTTATTTACAATGTAGGTGAAAAGACTGACGCCGATATTGTAATTACAGAAATCGGCGGTACAGTAGGCGATATTGAAAGCCAGCCTTTCCTTGAGTCAATCCGTCAGGTTTCGCTTGAAGTCGGCAGAGAAAACAGTATTTTCATTCATGTTACACTTGTTCCGTACATTAAGGGCAGTGAGGAGCATAAGTCTAAGCCAACTCAACATTCTGTTAAGGAGCTCCGTTCACTCGGCATCAACCCTGACATTATCGTTCTCCGTTGTGACGAACCGCTTGAAGAGAGTATCTTTAAGAAAATTGCTTTGTTCTGTAATGTAAAGCCTGACTGTGTAATTGAGAACATTACACTTCCGACTCTTTATCAGGCACCGCTTATGCTTGAAGAGAGCAACTTCTCAAATGTAGTTTGCCGTGAACTTAACATAGCTACAGACAAAACACCTGACCTTACAGAGTGGAAAGAAATGCTCGAAAGAATCAATAACCGTTCAAAGAAATGCAAAATTGCTCTTTGCGGTAAATATGTTGCACTTCACGACGCATACCTTTCAGTAGCCGAGGCACTTCGTCACGCAGGTTACGAAAATTCCGCTGATGTTGAAATCAAGTGGGTTGACTGTGAGCTTATCACAAAGTATTCGGCAGATGACCTTTTAGGCGATGTTGACGGTATTCTTGTTCCGGGCGGCTTTGGCAACAGAGGTGTTGAAGGCAAGGTAATGGCTGCCAAATATGCTCGTGAGCACGATATTCCGTACCTCGGTATCTGCCTTGGTATGCAGACAGCAGTAATTGAATTTGCTAAGCATGTACTCGGATATGAGGATGCAAACAGCGGTGAGTTTGCTCCGGAGGGCAAGCACAATGTAATCGACCTTATGCCTGAACAGCTCGGTATTGAAGATATGGGCGGTACAATGCGCCTCGGTGCTTATCCTTGCGTTATCAAGAAAGGCTCAATTATGGAAAGAGCTTACGGTAAGCCTGAAGTACAGGAGCGCCACCGTCATCGTTATGAATTTAATAATGATTACAGAGAAGAAATTGAAAAGGCAGGTATGATTATTACAGGTACATCACCTAACGGTATGCTTGTTGAGGCAGTTGAAATTCCTGCTAATAAGTTCTACATCGGTGTTCAGTATCACCCTGAATTTAAGTCCCGTCCTAACAGAGCACATCCGCTTTTCAGAGAGTTTATTAAGGCTTCGCTTGATAAGTGATTTTGGAATTTTCTTGGTTTTGGCAATTATTTGTCACTAACCTTTTGCCCATATATCAGAAAAGGATTGATAATAATGCAGATTAACAGAAATTTTGACAACCTCGTGCCAAACTATCTTTTTGCAGAGGTTGCATCAAGAACAAATAAGTATATGCAGGAACACCCTGACAAGAAGGTAATTAAGCTCGGTATCGGTGATGTAACACTTCCGCTTGCTCCTGTTGTAATTGAGGCTATGAAGAAAGGTGCGGAAGACCTTGCACATAAGGATACTTTTAAGGGCTATCCCGATTATGAGGGCTATGCATTCCTCAGAGAGGCTATTTCTAACTATTATGCAGGTTTTGGTGTAACAGTAGATGCAAACGAAATCTTTGTGTCCGATGGCGCAAAGTCAGACTGCGGCAACATCGGTGACATTTTCGGCAAGGATAATGTTGTTCTCGTTACCGACCCTGTTTACCCTGTATATGTTGACTCAAACATTATGGCAGGCAGAAAGATTGTTTATGCTAACTCAAACCGTGAGAATAACTTTGCGGCTCTCCCTGATGAGAATGTAAAGGCTGACATCATCTATCTCTGTTCACCTAATAACCCAACAGGTTCAGCCTATACAGCTGACGAGTTAAAGCAGTGGGTTGACTATGCAATCAAGAATGACGCTATCATTCTCTATGATGCAGCATATGAGGCATTTATTACAGAGGATCTCCCTCGTTCAATTTTCGCAATTGAGGGTGCAAGAAAGTGCGCAATTGAGATGTGCTCACTTTCTAAGACAGCCGGTTTTACAGGCACAAGATGCGGCTACACAATCATTCCGAGAGAGCTTGAGCGTGACGGTCACAACATCTACAATACTTGGTATCGCCGTCAGGCAACTAAGTTTAACGGCGTTTCTTGGCCTGTACAGTGTGCAGCTGCCGCTGTATTCAGTGAAGAGGGTCAGAAGCAGATTAAGGAGAATATTTCTTACTACCAGGATAATGCAAAAATTATATCATCAGCTATGGATGAACTCGGCATTTATTATACAGGCGGTAAGAACTCACCGTATATTTGGCTCAAGTGCCCTAATGATATGGGCAGTTGGGAATTCTTTGACCTCCTTCTTAACGAGGCTAATGTAGTAGGTACTCCGGGTGAGGGCTTTGGTAAGAACGGTGCAGGTTACTTCCGTCTTACTTCATTCGGTGACAGAGAAAACACAATTGAGGCAGTTGAAAGAATTAAGAAGTTACTTTCTAAGTAATTTTATTTCTGCCAAAGTATAGTGATTATTTGAATTTTAAAGGTGCTGTAAAAAAACAGCCCAAATAAAAAATGACTGCATTCTAACCGAAAGGTAGGAATGCAGTCATTTTTCTGTAATGGAATATCTTTGAGTTTGACTTGTCCGTCTTCATAAATATATACACTGCCTCTGTAATAAGGGCATCGGACTGACTGCGTTGACCTTACGCTCTCCAAAAACAGTACGCTTTTATCTTTATCAGGGCTGATTTCTATGTATGTTCCTTTAAATCCTTTACTTTAAAATTCGACTTTGATGTCATCTAAATAGAGCATAGGTTTCTCTTCTCCGTTGTTTGTCTTGTCAACTACAATTCTGGAGCTTCCTATGCTCTTTTTCAATATTTACTTTTGATTATCCCACATTTTTCCGTGATGAGGGATAAAAAGGAATCAAAATTTTGAAGTTTTGATTCCTTTTTGCTATTTATTTGTTTTGATGTTTATTTTTATTTAATACTTTCCCTACCACCAAACTGCTCAAAAAAGCCGCAAGCAAAATCCATGGGAGGATTCTTGCGTCGAAGCAGAGTAGGAGAAGTACGGTTACTGCAAGAGGTTTTCGCATTGTAACACCGAGAAGTGCTGCGGTAATTACTGCTGCGCAAAATGCGGTATCAAGTCCCATAAGTAGAGCTACACCAAAACCGATACTCACTCCGCAGAAAATAACGGGGAAGAAATGACCGCCTTTCCACCCTGATTTAATGCAAACATTTGTTATTACAAGTTTTAATAATCCTGAAATTATCAGTATCCACGGCGCAAATTCTCCGATACCGTTATTTATCTCGTTAATACTGTCTTCACCCGAAAACATTACAAGCGGAAGGTATGTACCGAAAATTCCAAGAATAATTCCGCCGAGTGTGGTGCTTATTATTATTCCTAAACTGCTCTGAATTTTATCAAATAAAATTTTGAGCAGTTTTTCTGATATTATAAATAAAAGTCCAGCTAAAGTGCCGAGAAGTGCAAGAGGAATACCCCATAGTCTTTCAGTATTTGTAATGTTGTATTCGCCTATTCTAGGTAATCCCATACTGCCGCCGAAAGCTTGATTCAGTAAAAATATTGTTCCTGTTGCAAACAGCACAGCTACGATATTTGAAATTAATTTGCCTGTGCGTATATCGGTTGCTTTGTCTTGGGTATCTAATTGTTCTTCATTTGCTGCGGCAAGACCAAAAAGCGGTGCATAAAAAATAGCCGTTAATGTGGCGCTCACACCTGTTTGCATAAGTTCGGGTATCTTACTTTGTGCATTCTTCATATGATTGCCTGCCCAGTAACAAAGTCCGACAATAACTCCTGTAAGTCCTGCTTCCGGTCCGATACTGCCGCCGAAAAGCAGTGGAATAAGTGCGGAAATACAAAGCAACAGCACTTTATTGTACGGATAAAATTTATCTCGCTTAACTTTTTTCATTACTTCTTCAAGCTCGTCGGGGACTGCTTTTGAGATTTTTTGATATATTCCAAGCAGTATTCCGCCGATTGTACAAACTGCAAGAGGATAATATGTAAAATTGATATTTGACGGAACAGTTTCCCATATAAAGCTGATTCCAAGGCTCATTAATTTAAGAAACAGCCATACTATACAGGCTATTACCGCACCGCTGAACCCGCAAAAAAGATAATAGATGAAATTGTTGGCAAGTGTACTTTTTTTCATATGTTGCCCTCCGTATTAAAATTATATGATTTCTTTTGAGTGTTGTAATACGCAATTGTGTCTATATTGTCAAGTATAAATTGTTGGACATTGCTGTCATATAAAACGACTTTATATGAACCGTACATACCCAAGCGTTCCTGTGTTGAGATGCCGAGTTGAATACCGTTTTCAGTTGGGATTTTATGATTTTTACCGTTTTCGTCTGCAAAATATTCAAGCATATTAATTTTTATAAGCCAATTAGTTATGCTTGTTGTTTTAATTCCTTTCATTTCCTCGGCATCAATCAAACTGTTAAGCTTTTTGGTAATTTCGGTAACTGTAATTGGGTTATCATCAAAAACATAATCTGCTAATTGCTGCGGTGTAACAGAAAAGGGAATTTTACTGTTTTTCTTTTTTTGCGGATTGTTGTTATTTTCGATTAAATTTCTAAGTACATCGGAAACATAAAAAAGACATCATGAAATATGTATATTATTTATAGTATCGTTTTCTGACGCCATTTCATTGGTTATTGGATTTATTCCGTTGGCGAGTTTGTCAAGATATGATTTTGCTTTTAAAAGTTTTTCATTTTCGTTCAAGTTAATCACCTGCTGCAGCTTTTATTAGGTAGTATGTATTTAAAATTATACCATATTGATATAGAATATTGCAATTAATTAGAGAAAAAATATCGAAAATTTAGCTAATATATTATATTAAAGTGCTGAAAGAAACTTTGTCGTGAAACTATATAATAGCTATTATTGGTGATGAAAGTGCAATTCAGCCTAAGTGTTTTGTTTATTAGGTCGAGAGATGTATTGCAAATTGAGATAAGCAAATATTTAAACATAATTATATTTTATTAGATAACTATGATAAAGCGGTTGCCGAGATCGGATAGTGGTATAGATTATGATTTATAGCATTTATATAAGATTTTTATATCGCAATAATTTAATATAATATAAAATAATATTGTAGATGATATGACCCCTAAAAATATTAAAATATTTTAAAAGCACTCTATGATTTGCAGAACTCCTGATTGGTTGGTATTTGTTTTCACTCTCTTATGGGCAAGGATAGCTGTTGTTTTTGCAAATAAAGCTGAACCCAAAACTTTGTGTACTATAATCAAATTTAATTGTAGGTTTTCTTGCAAATTAACAATGATTTTGTAAAAAAATGCAAAATAGTCAAATTTATATTGGTCAATATGCATATATTAAAGAAAAGTGCCAATTTATTAGTTATATTAATCTTAAATAAGCTATTTTGTTGATATATTGAACTTTATGTGATATAATTATGAATAAAATATAGTGTGTAAGTGTGTGCATATATTAAGAGGTATTAATTATGAACAGAGAAAAAACAATTTACAATAGAATAATTAAGAGAATTTTAGATGTTATATGCTCTTTTATGGCAATTGTATTTCTCTCAATAGTTTATTTACCGATTTGTGTAGTTATAAAATGTACAAGTAAAGGTCCGATTTTCTTTAAGCAAAAGAGAATCGGAAAAGATAAAAAATATTTTAATATACTTAAATTCAGAACAATGAGAATTGATACTCCGAAAGATTGTCCTACTCATTTGTTAAAAAATCCGGAACAATATATCACTAAAGTTGGCAAATTTCTAAGAAAAACAAGTTTAGATGAATTGCCGCAAATTTTCAATATATTTAAAGGTGATATGAGTGTTATAGGCAAACGAGATATTATAAGAGCAACCAAGAGAATCCCTTTTTTCAATGGCTTTGCTTTCATGATGTTTTAAGAATTGATATGTGTTGTAAGTGCAGAGAAAGAAAATGTACGATTGAAAATTTAGGTCTTCTCGGATGCTCATTTTTGACCCAATCTAATTGAGTTAATTGTAAAAGTTATACGGTAACCGTTAGTTTAAAAAACATACAGCTCATATCAGTTCTAAGCACCTACTATCACTTTGTAATGAGCGGGTTCTTTTCGTGGGAGTAAAGAAATACCCAACAATTAAAGGATGAAGGGGGTGCATGAAGATAAAGTTTATGTTTAATTCGATTGAAAATACCGAGTTTCTCTTTCGTAAAGAAGAAAGTGTAGATATATTTGATGGTAGCAAAGTGGTTACTGAGATAAGTTTATCAAAAACTATAGCAAACAGGTAATAGAGGATGTAGCAAAAACAATTCATGGATGCATAGATGTGAAGTATTGTGGCAGTCTCGAACGAGTATCCAGGAAAGTATTTATTTTGAACGAATAAATGAGTTCTATACAAAGTTGCAGGTTTAAATTGAGACTTCCGATAAAGATGGAACAATTGAAGAGCAATATAATCGACCTTTAGAACACTTGAAAATTGCTGTAAAAACAGACTGCTTCTGGATTGCAAAACTTGTATTTGGATTTATGATGAGCAGTCAGAGTTACTTTGTGCGGATCTGTACCCACTAATATTTAGAATAGAGAATCATATAAGGAAATATGCAAATCGAGTGTTTGTACGACTTCTTGGATTTAATTGGAAACTTTGCAAATTGAAAATGAGCAATTAGCCTTAGAACAAGAATATGAGAAATACCATTGGAGAGATCGTATTAGTAGAAAGTCAGGGGCAGAGTGTCATTATCACAATGGTAGTGGACACGAAGGAGAAGAAGGACTTTGTGAAGCTGATAGCTATTCGGAGTATGATACAAGGAAATTAGAGAGATTTAAGGAAGCTGTCTTTGTGTTCATAGAAGAAGACTTGAATCCATTTGTGAAGAAGATTCCAGAGATGGAGTTTCTATCAATGAGAACATATATCCAATCGGAAAATGTTGTTGTTGCGGAAATGAGAATTACGTATACATATGTGAGATAAGTGGTGCAGTGTTTAATGACTTTGGCGGAAAAAACAATCTGTGTAATAAGTGTCTCTTGAAAATAGATGAGTAATGAAAGAATTAATATGATGAAGAAGAAAGAAAAATTAGCTTTGTAAATGTGTTTCAGTGTGTAAAAGAGAGCATAGTATGTGTGACCAATGGAGAAGAAAAACGTATTTGAAAATGAAAAGGCAGCAGAAGAATACTATGCAACTTTATATGGTAAATATGAAGTTCGTGAGATTTCTGTAAAGAAGGGTCTCCTTACATTATCAGTGGAAAATATCACAGCAAAAATTGCTGCAAATAACAAATCATTTATTGAAGAGTACAAAAAAGAAAATGGTGTAGAGCCATCATTCTTTAAAAAAAGACCTTGGTTACGAGAATGAATCGAAAATAACATTATGCATTATATTTGATAGATATTTCAGATGCATGTTTAGGTATAAAGGAGAAAGTAAGTTATGTATGTGAAATTTTGGAAAAGATTTTTTGATATCGTTTTGTCTGTTATAGGTCTTATTGTAGCAGCAATACCAATGGCAATTGTGGCAATTGCCATAAAATGGGATTCACCCGGTCCTGTGATTTTTAAACAGCAAAGATTGGGAAGATATGGAAAAGTGTATACCATGTACAAATTCCGTTCCATGTGTGTAGGAGCTGAAAAAGGTGGTGTTTATTCGGATGATAAGGATACACGTATTAGTCGTGTAGGAATGATAATCCGTAAGACGAGTCTTGATGAATTGCCACAGCTATGGAATGTATTAAAAGGCAATTGCAGTCTGATTGGTTTTAGAAGCCCGTTAACTTACCACCCTTGGCCGTGGGAGGAGTATACAGAAGAACAGAAAAAAATGTTTGAACTTCGTCCAGGTATTACTGGTTGGGCACAGGTGAATGGTCGTAAAACAGTTGAGTGGAACAATCGAATCGCAATGAACGTTTGGTATGCAGAAAATTGTTCTTTCCTATTAGACGTAAAAATTCTGTTCATGACAGTGTTTAAGGTCTTACGAAATGCAGATAACGAAAATGTAGGAGAAACTGTAAAAAATGAAGATATATAGATAGATTAAAATAAGAGGGTAAAAATGTTAAATTTAATGTACATAACCAATCGTCCAGAAATTGCTCAGATTGCAGAGTCAGCCGGTGTAGATAGAATATTTGTTGATTTAGAATATATTGGTAAAGCTGATAGACAGAGTGGTTTGGATACAGTCAAATCAAAGCATACTTTGGATGATGTGAGGATAATTTCAAAAGCAATCACAATGGCAGAACTATTGGTAAGGATAAATCCTATTCACGAAGCTACGGAAGAATATTGTTCCTCAAAAGAGGAAATAGACATTGCTATTGCGAATGGTGCTGATATTATCATGCTTCCGTTCTTTAAAACATTGAATGAGGTTGCTCAGTTTCTTACTTATGTAAATGGTAGAGTAAAAACGATGTTATTGCTAGAAACACCAGAAGCAGTAGAAATCATTGATGAAATTTTGCAATTGAAAGGTATCGATTATATCCATATTGGTTTGAATGACCTGAGTCTTGGATATGGAATGAAATTCATGTTCCAATTGTTAGCAGATGGAACTGTGGAGCGACTTTGTACAAAATTTAGAGAAAAAGGTATACCATATGGTTTTGGTGGCATTGCATCTCTTGGAAAAGGCATGATTCCAGCGGAAATGATTATTCGAGAACATTATCGACTTGGATCTACCTGTGCAATTTTATCGAGAAGTTTTTGTAATGTAGACAAGATTGAACATTTGGGTGTTATTAGTTCTACATTTGTTAATGGTATAAGAGAAATCCGTGCCTTTGAAGAGAAATGTCAGGAACATATAGGTTATTTTATGGATAATAAGTGGGAATTAGAAAAGTTTGTGAAAAAAATAATACAATAGGAGAGTAACAATCAGATGAATTTACTTGTAACGGGTGCTTTTGCATGGACAGAAGATGAATTGAATAAATTGAAGCAACTTGGTCATGAAGTAATATTTATGCAACAGGAAAAAGATAAACTTCCATGCAGTCCGGAATGGGTAGAGGGAATCATTGGAAATGGCATTTTTTTAAGTCATCCGATTGAACAATTTACTTCATTGTATTATATACAGTTAACCAGTGTAGGGTTTGATCGTGTACCTATGGATTATGTAAAAACTCATAATATCCAGATACACAATGCTAGGGGCGTTTATAGTATTCCAATGGCAGAGTTTGCAATTTGCGGAGTGTTGGAATTATATAAACAAAGTTGCTTCTTTATGAAAAATCAAGAAGAACACAAGTGGGAAAAACATCGTGGTTTGATGGAGTTGTCTGGAAAGACAGTATGCATTGTAGGATGTGGAAGTGTAGGAACAGAGTGTGCAAAGAAATTTAAAGCATTTGGATGTAAGGTAATTGGTATTGATAGATTTCCTTATGTATCAGAATATTTTGAAGAAATGTACTCACTTTCAGAGTTGGAAGAATATTTAATAATCAGTGATGTTGTGGTATTGACATTGCCACTGACTGAAGAAACTTATCATATCATAGATGCTGATAAATTAGAGAAGATGAAAAAAGGAGCTATACTCGTTAATATTGCGAGAGGAGCTGTGGTGGATACAGAGGCATTGATAAGTGCTGTAAAAAATAGATTAGCAGGAGCACTTCTTGATGTGTTTGAAGAGGAACCGTTGAATGAAACTGATCTACTGTGGGATACAGAAAATGTAATTATTACACCTCATAATAGCTTTGTAGGCGATGGCAATCATCAGAGAATGTTAGGTGTTATTTTTAGAAATTTGGAGGAACAGTAATGAAAGTTTTGTTAGTTGCAACAGTGCAGAGTCATATCTGTCAATTTCATAAACCTCTTGTAAATATGTTACATGAACATGGTGTAGAAGTTCATGTAGCGGCTCGCAATAATCTTGCAGAGAAAAATGGACTTGCATTGGATTTTGTCGAAAAGGTATTTGACATTCCTTTCGCACGATCCCCAAAAAGTAAAAATAATATTATTGCTTATAAGCAACTAAAAAAAATTATTGATGAGGGTCATTATGATGTTGTTCATTGCAATACGCCTATGGGGGGGATTGTAACAAGACTGGCAGCAAGAAATGCAAGAAAGCATGGAACTAAAGTTTATTATACAGCTCATGGATTCCATTTCTATAAGGGTGCACCTAAAAAAAATTGGATTGTGTTTTATCCAATTGAGAAATTTTTTGCAGATCATTTTACAGATAAAGTCATTACCATTACAAAAGAGGATTATCGTTTAGCATCAAAAAAGTTTAACACGATTGTAGAACATATGCATGGAGTTGGAGTGAACGAGGAGAAGTATCTGTCTGTAACACCAGTGGAAACAAAAAAATTTCGACAAGAAAACAAGTTTGATGAACATTTTGTAATTCTTTGTACTGGCGAATTAAATAAAAATAAAAATCAACAAGTATTAGTCCAGGCTATGGAAGAGGTAGTAAAAAAATGTCCTAATGTACTTTTATTACTGGCAGGTAACGGACCTGAAGAAATGAATTTGAAAGATCAAATTGAAGAAGCAGGATTAAGTGCTTGTATCCAATTATTAGGATATCATACTGACTTGGAAAAATATGTTAATGCAAGTGATTTGGTTGTGTCGGCGAGTAAGAGAGAGGGCCTGCCACTAAACATTATGGAAGCAATGCTTTGTGGAAAAGCAGTAGTTGCATCTAATAACAGAGGACATCGTGAATTGATAGAGAATAGCGTTACGGGTACGGTTGTAGCAGAGTGTTCTCCAAATCAAATTGCAGAAGCAACTTTAGAATTAATAGAAGATAGTGGTAAAAGAAAAAAATATGGGGATGCAGCCAAGAAAACTATTCAGCCTTATACTTCGAAGAATATCACAAAGGAATTGCAAAGTATTTATGAGTTATAAAATAGCAAAGAAAAATACTATGGAGTATCAATGAAGTTGAGTTTTGGTACAAAACAGTATGATAGAAAGGAGAAATGCAGTAATTAGTTGACATAATTACTATGTGAATAGATATGACAAAATTATTACCTACTTTTTTTGCGTGCATGATATTAGCTATAATATCTGAAAGATGCTCAATTCGGGAAGAAGGAAAACTTGAGTACCTACATAAGGATAAAATTTTTTATTTTATGATAGTGGTTTTAATGATTTTTCTTGCTGGATTAAGAGTAAGATATAACGACACTGCTACATATATTTCAGCTTATGAAAATTTAGATATATCAGGAAACATCCTTTCAAGTATTTCGTGGAATATTGGAGATAATCCAGCATTTAATCTTATAAACTTAATCCTCAAAAAAATAGGAATATCAGGAAATGGTTTTATTATGTTTTACTCCATTGTTACAGTTGGGTTATATCTTTGGTTTGTAAAAAAATATTCAAATGATTTTGCCCTTTCTTGGTTTATCCTATTTACAGGAGGAGCATATATTTTCTCATTTGCAGCAATTAAGCAATGTATGGCTATAGCAATTGGTTTAGTAGCTGTAGATGCTCTTATAGAAAAAAAGAAGATTAAATTTGTAGTTTGTATATTGGTGGCTACATTATTTCATACATATGCGTTACTGTTCTTTGCGGCTCCATTGTTATTATTTCCAGTATGGTCATTTAAAAGTTATTTATTAATATTTCTAACAGCCATAGCCGGAATAGGATTTCAAACATTACTAGGTGGCATGTTGAGCATTACTTCCTTATTAGGCGAGAATTATGATATTGAGTCGTTTAGCGGAGAAGGTGTTAATATCTTTAGATTGTTGGTTGCTTTGGCACCAGTTATACTTTCGTTTGTAGCTAAAAATGAATTGAGAAAAAGTGAGAATAGAATAGAGCGTATTATGATAAATCTTACAATGATAAATGCGGCATTGATGGTTATAGCCTCTTTTGGTACAGCATTTTATCTTGCAAGGGTAGCAAATTATTTTGCTATTTTCCCTGTGATTAGCATTCCATATTTATTGAAATATTTCACAAAGGATTTACAGGTTCTATTAAAAATAATAATCATAGTTGGTTATTTCGGATATTTTGTTTATGCTTATGGAGTGGTCAGAGGAGGATTTGATTTTGCATATGATAGCATTACATTGTCTCAATTTATTGAAACATTGTTTGCACATTAAAAATAGGAGATTAGAATGTTAAGAGTTTTGCATGTTGTAACAGATATGAATCGTGGTGGTTTAGAGACCATGATAATGAATTATTATAGAAATATTGACAGAAAAAAAATTCAGTTTGATTTTTTAGTTCATCGTGGATATAGAGCTAGTTATGATGATGAAATAGAATCTTATGGTGGGAAAATTTATCGGTTATCTCGATTAATACCATGGAGTAAAAATTACATAAAGATGTTAGATGCGTTTTTTCAGGATCATCCAGAGTATAAAATTGTCCATGTACATCAAGATTGTCTTAGTGGTGTTATATTGAAAGTAGCTGAGAAAAACGGCGTGCCCATAAGGATTGCACATAGTCATTCATCAAGTCAGGACAAAAATTTAAAGTATCTTATCAAATTGTGGTACAAACGTTGGATTCCTAAGTATGCAACAGACTTATTTGCGTGCGGAAAAGAGGCTGGAGATTGGATGTTTGGTGGAGCAAAATATAAAATTATCAATAATGCAATTTCAGCAAAGGTCTATACTTTTGATGCAGGGAAAAGAGATGTTATGCGTAAGGAATTAAATTTAGGAAATGCATTTACATTAGGATTAACCGCTAGATTTTCTTGGGCGAAAAATCATCATTTTTTATTGGATATTTTTGATGAAGTTTTAAAAATGGATCCATCAGCAAAATTACTTTTAGTAGGAGATGGTGAGCTAAGAAAAGATATTGAGGCAAAAATGCATGAATTGGGATTAGCAGAGCATGTAATAATGACTGGAGTTAGATCAGATGTTCAGAATTTATTGCAAGCTATGGATGTTTTTGTGATGCCGTCTAATTATGAAGGGTTAGGGGTGGCGGCAGTTGAGGCACAGGCAGCAGGACTTCCTTGTTTCCTTTCTGAAAAAGTTCCGGAAGCATGTAAAATTACGGACTCAGTTTATTATATCGCTTTGTCAGAATCAGCAAGAACATGGGCAAGTCAAATATTATCAGTTAAGGGTAAGGAGAGAAAAAACACATATCAAGAAATCAAGAATTCAGGTTATGATATTGAACAAAATGCAAAACAATTAGAAAACTTCTATATAAAAAAATATGAAAATTTAGGTGAAAGGAATTAAGTATGAAACCAATATTGACGATTTTTACTCCAGCATACAATCGTGCACATACAATTGGTCGAACATATGAGAGTCTAAAAAAACAGAATTGTAAAGAGTTTATTTGGCTTATTATTGATGATGGCTCTACGGATAATACTTCGGAGTTAGTAGAAAAGTGGAAAAATGAAGAAAGTGGTTTTGAAATACGATATATATATAAAGAAAATGGAGGAATGCATACAGCACATAATATTGCGTATGAGAATATAGATACAGAATTAAATATGTGTATTGATTCTGATGATTGCTTGGCAGAGGAGGCTGTTCAGAAAATCCTAAATAAATGGGAAGCAGTAAAAGACTTTGGATATGCAGGAATTATTGGATTAGATGCAGATATGAATACCGGGGAAATTATAGGAAGTAAGTTTCCGGAAGATATGCGGGAAACAACTTTGGTAGAATATTATGCTAAAGGTGGAAAAGGAGATAAAAAATTAGTATATCGTACAGATGTTATTAATAGGTATCCGCCTTATCCGATATTTGCTGGGGAAAAGTATGTTGCATTAGCCTATAAATATCGGTTGATTGATAATGATTATAAGTTAGCTGTTTTAAATGAGGTACTTTGTAATGTAGAATATCAAACTGATGGATCGTCGGGAACTATGTATAAGCAATATTTAAAAAATCCAAGAGGTTTTGCTTTTTGGAGAAAAATTAGTATGCAATATCCAGAGTCAAGAAAGAGAATGTTTCGAGATTGTGTGCACTATGTATCAAGTAGTTTAATTGGTCATAATTGTCATTTTATTAAAGAGTCACCGAAAAAAGTGTATACATTATTAGCAATACCGTTTGGAGCACTTCTTACAGTATATATAAAATATAAAGCGAGAGGGTAATCTTATGAATGATAGATGGAAAAAAGATTATTATCGTATGACTGGAGAGAAGTATAAGAATGGGATAAAATCATTTGTAACAATGAGAATTTCTCATCAAATTGAGTATATGAAATTGTGGCGCAAAGTTAGTGAAAAAGGAAATATAGTTGATAAGATACGTTTGCATAGAAAAGCGAAAAAATATGGACTGGAAATTTCGCCAAAAGCAAAGATAGGCGAAGGTCTTTATTTGGGGCATGCATTTGAAATTACTGTCGCTGGGGGGGCAATAATTGGAGCAAATGTAAATTTACATAAAGGATGTACGATAGGAGCTGAAAATCGAGGAGAGCGAAAGGGCTGTCCGATAATAGGAGAAAAAGTATACGTAGGTATAAATTCTACAATAGTAGGAAATATCCATGTGGGTAATGATGTAATGATAGCTCCAAATACGTTCGTGAATTTTGATGTGCCGGATCATTCTATAGTAGTAGGAAATCCGGCAAGTATTCACAAAAAAGAGAATGCAACACAAGGATATATTGCGTTTTGCGTAGAGAAAGAGGAAGATTGATAAATGATACCAAAGAAAATACATTATTGTTGGTTTGGGCATGGAGAAAAATCAAAATTAGCAAAGAAATGTATTGCAAGTTGGAAAAGATATTGCCCAGATTATGAGATTATAGAATGGAATGAGGATAATTTTGATATCAATATTCATTCATACACAAAGTATTGTTACGAAAATAAAAAATGGGCATTTTTAAGTGATTATGTTCGATTGTGGGTAGTAGAAAAATATGGTGGTTTGTATTTTGATACAGATGTGGAAGTAATTAAGTCCTTTGATGATTTATTACAATATGATGGATTTTATGGTTTTGAAAATCCTAATTATGTTGCATCAGGGTTAGGATTTGGCTCAATTGCTCACCATATAACAGTTTGTAAGATGTTGGAGAAGTATGATGAACTAGTGTTGAAAAATGGAGAAGTTAAGTTGACTGGATGTCCACTGTTGAACACAGAAGCACTTCTTCCTTTGGGGTTAAAATTAACAGGAAAAAAACAAGTGATAGAGGGAACTAAAATATTACCGAGTGAGTATTTAAATCCACTAGAGGATTCAACTGGTATTGTGAGAAAAACAGAAAATACGCTTTCGATACATTGGTATGCTAAAAGTGCGTTAGATAAAAAGACAATACTTAGAAGCAAATTAACGAGACCGATACATCGATTGTTTGGGAAAAATTGTTTTTCCTTTCTAAAGTGGATATTCCATAGATAGGGGGAGAATGAATGTTTGAAAGGACAGCATTATTTGCAGAAAGTTGGAATGTTGCATGGAGAAAGATAAATAGAGAAAGTATCTTAACAGATAAAATAACTCCATTTGCTATTATAAAAAATAGCTTTAGGTATTGGGCAGCAGATCCATTTTTATTTGAGTATGAAAATCAGTTTTATATTTTTGCAGAGCTTTATGATTATATAAAATGCAGAGGCTGTTTAGGATATTGTAAATGGGATGGGATAAAATTTAGTGGGTGGAAAAAGATTATAACAGAAGCCCATCATTTATCATATCCGTTTATTTTTGAAAAGCAAGGACAAGTGTACATTATGCCAGAGTCAGGTGCAGATCATTCTTTGTACTTATATAAAGCTGTTCAATTTCCAGATAAATGGGAAAAGTTGAATTCAATACGAGAAAATGTTGTATATGGAGATACGACTCCTTTTAAGTGGAAAAAACATAGTTATGCATTAAGTTATGATGTGGGTAATGCAGATGAATATCATCTTGTATTATTAGATTTGGAAGAGCCAACTAATGATTGTATTTTAAAAGGTATAGACAATATAGAGTTACGCAGACCGGCAGGAAAAATGGTACATATGAACGGAATGAATATTAGACCAGCACAAAAATGTGTAAATGATTACGGGGAAGGTTTAGTATTCTATGAATATGGATTAGAGGGAAAAAATTATATTGAAAAAGAATTACAGCAAGTATTACCTCAGGATTTAAAATATTCAAAGGAAATTCTGATGGACGGAATGCATACATATAATAGGTGGGGAGAATATGAGGTTATTGATTTAAAAACAAGACGGTTTAATATTCTCAATTTTGTTTTTAGAATGTTGGGGAAATTTAGAGGATAAAGTTATGATTAGAGTTTTTATGGTAGGTATGAGTACTGATAAGGGTGGAGTAGAAGCATATATTAGTAATTTATCTATTTTCTTATCTGATGAAAAATATGAGATTGTATATTCCTGGCCGGTGATGGAAGTGAATGGAAAAATGTGGGTGTGTCCTAGAAATAGGCATAATTATTACGAGTATGCAAAGTTTTGGAAACGCTTCTTTAAAGAAAATCATTTTGATGTGGTATATTATAACACTTGTGATATTGTAAGTGTGGATATGCTGAAATTTGCAAAAAAAGCAGGGGTACCGGTAAGAATTATACATTCACATAATACAGAGAATCAGATGAAAATGGATATGTTTCATCGTATAACAGAAAAACATAATCGTAAGAATATCGAAAAAATTGCTACGAACTTATTAGCATGTTCAGAAGAAGCAGGAAAATGGATGTTTCCGGGAAAGAAGTTTACTGTGATTAAAAATGGAATTGATTATTCTAAATACAGATATCAATTAGAAAATCGAACAGAATGTCGTAAAAGTATATCTGTTGCAGATGGTTATTTGGTAGGTTGCATAGGAAGGCTCGACCCGCAAAAGAATCCGCTTATGTCAGTGGAAATTATGAAAGAAATATCTAAATTGAATGCAACTGCAAAATTTGTATTTGTAGGTGATGGAGAACTTAGACCTCAGGTAGAACAGAAAATTAAAGAATACAATCTTGAAGATAGAATCGTCCTATTAGGGCCTCGTGACGACGCAAATAAATGGTATTCGGCACTAGATTGTCTTGTCATGCCATCATTATTTGAAGGACTTCCATTTACTTTAGTAGAGGCACAAGCAGCAGGTTTGTCTTGTGTGGTATCAAACACCGTATCTAGTGATGCAAATATTACAGGATTAATTGAGTATGTCGATTTGAATCAAAGTACAAAAGTATGGGCAGAACATATATTAAAAACTTGTGAGAAAGAAAGATTAGATACAAAAGAACAATTAAAAAAAGCAGGGTATTCAATTCAAGATACAGCGGAGCAGGTTGATAAAATAATTCAAACATCATTAGAAAAGAGAGTACAATGTGGACGAGTAAAGTAAGAGAATCAAATTTGAATATCTCAGAATTCTTAGTATGATTTTTATTGTTGCAGGACACTCAGTGTTGCATGGTGGGGTGGAGATGCCTCTAACAGTAAATGGGATTTTTGCTTTTGTAATGACACAGGGATCAAGAATAGGTGTTAATATATTTGTTTTACTGTCAGGATATTTTTCTGCTACGAAGGTAATTTATATAGATAAAATAAAGAAAATTTATATTCAAGTATGGACTTATTAAATTATGATTGCAGTGGCACTGTTTTGGAATATTGTAGACAAATAATTTTAGGGAGAATAAGTTATAATGATAATAAAAAAAGTAATGGTCAGATTACGTAATACTGTCTGGAATTATAAGCATAAAAAAATAAGTCAGAAAAATCGTGAACGGCTGAATTGCGATGATGTTACTATTATTTCTACAAATTGTACTGGTGGTATTCTATATCATGATTTAGGTCTTGAATTTAAATCTCCAACAGTAAATCTGTTCTTTCGTGCACAGGATTTTATAAAACTGTGTGAAAACATAGAGTACTATATGAGCATTGACAAATTTGTTGAATGTACGGATAAGGAAATTATCGGAGATAGAGAATATCCGGTTGTATATTTAGGAGATTTACTGGTATTTTGTGTTCATTATGATACAGTAGAAGAGGCAGAAAGAAAGTGGAATTCTAGAAAGCAACGCATCAACTGGGAACATATCGTGATTATAAATTGTGATAGAGAGGGTATGACAGAGGAAGTGAAAGATCGTTTTGAAGCACTTCCTTACCGTAAAGTGATGTTTGTACATAAGCCCGATAAAAAACATCCTAGTTGTTTTTATATTAAAGGATATGAAAATCAAGAATCGGTAGGAATTATTACGGATCATAATACATGGGATGGAAAAAGACCGGTCGATCAGTTTGATTGGGTGAAATTTATAAATGAAGATAGTTGATATGTTACAACAAGGGAGAGATAATTTTGAGAGCAGAGCAGAGCGCATTGAATGGATAGATGAAGCAAAAGGTATAGGCATTGTTTTAGTTATGTTGGGGCATTGCTGTTTACACTGAAAATTTTGCTTTTGGTTTTATTCCTTTCATATGGCATTGTTCTTTTTCCTTTCGGGATACACCTTTTCAAGAAAAGAAAGATATGATAGGTTCTTAAAGAAAAAGATTCAAACACTTTTGGTTCCTTATCTGTTTTTTGTAATTGTAACAATGTTGTGTAATGGAGTTTTGGCTATTACACATGGTAATAGTTATGATGTGTTAGATATTGCAAAGCAGTATCTTATTCAGAATAGGTATACTTTGTTATGGTTTATTACGTGCTTATTTCTGGCAGAACAGGCAATGTATGTATTAAGTATTCTAAATTCAAAGTATGGGAAAAATAGATTTTGGCTTATTTCATTTGCGATTGCCCTGATAGTCTTTTATCTCTATAGAATCAGTATTGATATTGATTTGCCATGGAATGCAGATTTAACGATTTTAGGAACAGCATTTATGTGTTTGGGACAATGGTGTAAGAATAGTAAATGTTTTACTACATATTTTGCAAAACCAAAGATGCTTTTGTGTCTTGGTGTGGTGGTGTGTCTCATTGCATCTGCTCTAAACTACAAATATTTTACAAAAGTAGATTGGTACAGTGATTGTTGGGGTAATCCGATTTTATTTGTGATAGCAGCAATAAGCGGAATAATAGCTGTTATAAGTATATCAATGTTAAAAAATAATAAAATACTTGTTGCAGTTGGAAAAAATTCACTTATGTATTATGGACTACATAGAATTGTAATAGATCTGATGTTCGTAGTATATGGGAAATTAGGAATTGAGATTATAAATACAAGTTGGTCTGCAGTTGGTTTTGCAATGATAGATGTTTTGGTCTCTATTTGTGTAATTACACCATTTAATTTATTTATTTTGAAATATATGCCATGGTGTTTAGGAAGAAAAAAGGTTAAAGTGAAAAATGATAAGTATTATAATACCAATATATAATGTAGAAAAATATCTTTCAAAATGTATTGAGAGTTTAGTGGGACAAACCTATAAGGATATAGAAATAATTTTGATTAATGATGGTTCACCAGATCATTGTCTGAGTATATGTGAGCAATATTCAAAAAAAGATAATCGTATCATTGTTATTGATCAGGAGAATAAAGGTGTATCTGCTGCAAGAAATGCCGGTTTAAAAATGGCTAAGGGCGAATATATTGGATTTGTTGATCCTGATGATTGGATAGCACCGGAGATGTATGAAAGTATGCACTCAGCCATGAAAGAAACGAATGCAGATTTATGTATATGTGGGTATGATTATTATGATGAACACGGAAAAGTAGATGAGAATAGACGTTATAATACAAAAGAAAATGAGACTATTACACAGAAGGATGTGATGTATAGATTTTCTGATATGCCACCAACTATTAGGCATGGAGTTGTAAATAAATTATTTAAAAAGGAATTATTAAATGGTCAGATGTTTAAGGAAGGATTACATTCATCAGAAGATGTGTTCTTTTTGAATGAATATGTTCAAAAAATTCAAAATGCAGTGGTTGTGCATCAGCCTTATTATAAAAATCTTGTTCGTCAAGGAAGTGCAACGCATGGTGGACTAAGTATAAATAGTTTGGCAGATTCATTTGAAGCACATTACCAAATGTATCAAGATGCAGTTGGAAAATATCCGGAATTGAAAGAACATAGTCTTGCTTTTTTATTAGATGTTTGTACTTTGAAGTATACAGAAGCATGTAGAAAATCGTTGCAACTTGAACAGAGTGAAAAAAAGAAAATTCAAAAATGTCTTACAGAAATGAGACGTTTTATTAAAAGAAATGCTGTTTCAGCACTTTTTAATAAAGAAATTTATTGGAAAACGAGAATTTGGTATTTAATTTTAAAGTAGAGGATTAATGATGAAGAAAATTAGTATTATTGTTCCTGTATATAATGTGAAAAAGTATGTAGAAAAATGTATACAGAGCTTAATAAATCAAAGCTATAAAAATGATTATGAGAAATAGATGGCGAATTATGTCATCAAAACGTATATATTGGAAAGAAAAAGTGATAATGTTAGTTGGATGGTTTTAGTGATAATATGAAAGAAGATATAAGAAATATACAAATAAAATGCATAGAAATTTTAAATATAGTCGATCAAATATGTCATAAACATAATATTCAATATTCACTCTGTGGAGGAAGTGTTGTAGGAGCTCATTTATATCAGGGATGTTTACCTTGGGATGATGATGTGGATTTAATGATGACGAGAGAGAATTATAATAAGTTTCTTTCTGTTATAAAACAGGAACTTCCAAAAGGATTTTCGGTTCATAATTATCAACTTTCAGATACATATTGGTCGTTATTTACTAAGATTGTTAATGATAATACTACAATAGTTCAAAATGATGGTGCAGTGTCTGGTGTGTTCTTAGATATTACTGTTTATGATAAAATACCAGATAATTATAAACGGAAAGAGGATATATTTCTTTGGAAGATGTCACAGGTGGTTAGTATTGGAAAAATAAAGGGAAAATCGTTAAAGGCAATTGTCAGAAATATGGTGCTTACACTTTTCTTTAGGGATAAAAGTAAGTATTATAAGTTTTTTCAAAAACGTGTAGAGAAAAATGGAATGTGCAAAAAGTATCATTATTCAGAATTGTTCGGAGCATTTTGTAATACGAAACCCTATGATGCAGAGATATTTGAGAATTATACGCAGATTATGTTTGAAGGAAAGAAGTATATGATTGTAAAAGATTATATAAAATATTTGCAGACAAGATATGATCGTACTGATTTTAGAGAACCGAAAGAAAAACAGGTTGCGCCACATTATCAATATGTAAATTTTGAAATGCCATATAAAAAGTATTTACAACAACATATGGGAGCAGGAAATGAGTAAAGGGAAAAAAATTCTAAAAATTTTTGGGTATGGAGTCATTTCCCAAGTTATTACACTATCGCTTGGAATTATTATTCCTAAATTGATGATTGTAAGTTATGGCTCAGAAGTAAATGGGCTGCTGTCTTCTATCAGACAGGTTTTTGTTTATGTTGCACTTCTGGAGGCCGGGATAGGAACTGCATCATTACAGGCACTGTATGCGCCAATTGCTGCTAATGACAAAAAACGTACTTGTGAAATAATGTCTGCAACAAATCGATATTATAAACGAACAGGCATTTTGTATGGTATAGCAGTTATTGCTTTGGCAATAATATATCCTATAGTTGTAAAATCAGATATACCTGTGTTTATAGTTGTGGCAGTTATATTTTTTCAGGGAGCATCAGGTGTTATTAACTATTTTTTTCAAGGTAAATTTACAATTTTATTGCGCGTAGATGGAAAAAGTTATATAACAACAAATGCAACAACCATAGTTTCTGTTGCTTCAAAACTTATTCAAATTGGTTTGATGTTAACTGGATTTGATGTAGTCATGGTTCAATTTTCATATTTCGTAGTGAACTTGTTACAAATGATTTATATATCGTTATATGTTAAGAAACATTATGCATGGCTTGATTTATCTGTTGAGCCGGATTATGCTTCGTTGAGTCAAAGTAAAAATGTAATTATACATCAAGTATCAGGACTTATTTTCAATAATACAGATATTATTGTCCTTACATTATTCTGTGACTTAAAAACAGTTAGTGTATATTCATTATATAGTTTGATTGTTAGTTGTGTGTCTAACATTATCGACACGTTATGCAGCAGTGTTGAATTTGTGCTTGGACAAGCATTTAATTCGGACAGAAATTATTTTTTAAAACTTCAGGAAGTATATGAAACTTACTATTTAGGCATTTCATTTTTCTTTTTTACCGTAACATTGATTATGCTTCCTTCGTTTATGAGGGTATATTCTCAGGGAATCACAGATGCCCAATATGTAGATAAATATTTACCGCTTCTATTTGTAACTTTGAATGTGTTGATGTATGCGAGAAGAACATCAAGTCAGATCATTAATTTTGCTGGGCATTTTAAACAGACACAGGTAAGGTCAATTATAGAGAGTGCTATTAATCTTACAGTATCATTAGTTTTGGTATTTAAAATAGGTGTGTATGGAGTTTTAATAGGAACCATTGTAGCACTATTTTATCGAACAAATGATGTTATTATTTATGCAAACTGGAATATATTAGGAAGAAAACCATGGAAGACATATAGAAGATGGATACAAAACTTATTTGTTATGGTAAGTTCTGTATTTTTGATTAATAATATTTTACCGGATATTGAAAATTATTTTTCATGGATTGTAAATGCAGCGTGGGTGTCAATAGTATGCGGAGCGGTATACTTTGGCATAGATTCTATCTGCGATATAGAGAGTTTTAGATTTGTAAAAGAAATGTGTCATGGATTTGTAAAAAAAAGAGAAGTTCGGTAAAAGATTATATAAATTAAACGGTGTTTAAGCTCCGGTAATAATTTATGTAGATAGGATTATAAATAATTGTAATAGGAGAAATATTTGGATATTTATCAGATTATCATAACGTATAATAAAGCTTGGACAAAAGAAGAAACTGTATGCTTTGGTATTATATTAATATTTATATCAGGAATACTTGCAATAAGTGTGTATAAACACAAAATACTTAAACAACAGGCAGTAGCTATATTATTACTTGCAATATATCTTGGGATTGTGTTGGGCTCGACGGTATTCACAAGGGAATCATCAATACGTAGCTATAAGCTCATGCCTTTGTGGTCATGGAAAGAAATTCTATTTGGAAATGATGCGAGAGAATTGTTGATAGAAAATTTATTAAATGTTATCTTGCTATTACCAATGGGCGCATTATTACCTTTTGTTTTTGGAAAAAAATTGAAGATTAAAAAAGCTTTTTTATATGGATTTTTTGTATCGGTAGTAATTGAATGTTGCCAATTAGTGTTCAAATGCGGACTATTTGAATGGGATGATATGATTCATAATGGAATTGGCTGTATGTTAGGCGATATGATAGGAAATACAATATTGAATGAATGGCAGAGATTAAAAAGGAACAGGAATATATAGTATAGACTATAGAACAGGAATATGGAGGGGAAAATCAAGTTCGTAACAACAAGGATAGTGTTAGCATCTAAATTGGCTTTGGCAGGAGTACGGCTCAAAAGGCGGTGCAGGCAAACAAAAAACAAAAATTGAAAGTTGCTGCAAACTCTGCTATAAGAAACACAGGAAAAAGATTATCATTTAATTCAAATGCAAGTTTTGAAATAGTACTTGATGGTTATGATGATAAAGTATTATTAGGACTTTCAAAAGCAAGTAAGAGAGTTGCTGAATTAGGTGGAAAAGACGGAAAAGGACATCTTTCACTAATAAATTTAGAAACAGGTAAAGAAGAATATTTTGAAGCTGGTAGCGAACAGTTTGTTGGCGGAAGCGACTTATTTTAATTCTTATCTGAAACCCCTAATAAAAAATATGCTTTTATACATAATCATAATGAGGACGGATATTTTTCAGAATGTGACTTAACTACTCTATTAACCGCCGATAATATTACTATGTTTGCGGCTATAAGAATTGATGGAGTATGTTATGTTACTGAAAAAGCTGAAACACTAAAAAATGTTTCTTTTTGGGATAAGTTATTCCCTGATGAGATTAACAGCTTGAATAAAAAATACAGAGATGGTATAATAACAGCAGGAGAACGCACTCGCATGCGTGAAGAAATAATTGTTGATGGACTACTAAAAAAATATACTAAAGGATTGATTGAACTTGGATAATGAATGGGCTACACTTACAATAAAAGAGGTTCCGTTTTGGAGAGATGATATGACCCCAGAAGAGTATGACATAGAGAGGACATACTTTTATGAGAATTTTGATTCATATAAAAAAGGAACCTACATTCCATTGTGGAAACAGAAAAAATAACAGGCTTGATTTTTTAGTTTATAACGCATTTTAATTAAAAATGTAGTTACACCACCAATTCATTAAAACGCAAATTAAACGATTTTAAACGGTATTTAAAGGGGCTGTAAAAAACAGCCTAAATAAAAAAATGACTGCATTCTAACCGAAAGGTAGAAATGCAGTCATTTTTGTGATATAATTTAATATCAATGAAAAACCATATCAACAAGGTACATAAAACTAAAAAGTTTTCTACATTAAAGGTGTTTGGTTTTGCACCTTTTCGAGTTATGCCCAAATTTTAAATGTTTTTTAACATTTTTCATATTTTCATATCATATTTTTATACAATTTCAAGAATGCAAGCAAAAAAATCACCGAGGCTCACTTTTTCGTGAATCTCGGCTTTTTGATATGCTGCTTTTTACAGCACCTATCGTCAGATTGCATAAACGGAAAGTATTTGCGGGCCTTGCCCACACTCACAACCTTTGAAAAGGTCGACCAAACTTTTACAATTGCTTGATAAAACAGTTTTCTAAACCATAATTTACCAAAACTTGTGATAAAAAACCGTTTTAAGGAAAATTGTAATGGGTATGTGTTAATACACCTTAATTTTACGGCATAATTTAGTATTATTTAGATGTAAACGGTTATTTTGCATTTGATTTAAAATCAGCCTTGTATTAAAAACATAAAGAATATAAGCATATAAAATCAGTGACTTGCTTAGTTAATAGAAGTAGGTGAGGGGTTTTAACTGTATTTGCATATTATAATACAGTTAAAAGCAATGTTTTACGGGAAACAGGCAAAAAGAAAAACCGCACACAAGCCTTAAAAACGGCTTGGCTATGCGGTTTATTTGTGGAGCTGGTGAACGGACTTGAACCGTCGACCTACTGATTACGAAACATTACAAGAATTTGAAAAAGTGCAGTAAACAAGCGTATTTTTATTATACATTGACTAACATCAGACTAACATCATTTTTTGCGGTTCTGCAATCGCAGAGATGTAATCGTTTAGGTCTATAATTTTATTGATTTTCTTAATCTGATTTGTTTGCACTAAATGTGTATAAATATTCAAAGTCGTTTCGGGCTTTGCGTGTCCGAGTTGGTTTTGGACATAAAGTAAATCTTGACCGCAAAAGAACAAGTTTGTAGCAAAAGTATGTCTTAGATAATGTGCGGTGAATCTTTCAATAACAAACGGAACGCCTTTTGGGTCGAACTTACTTTTCGGCTTTCGCTCATATTCGGAAAAATCTCCGTATTTAAGATTGAGGTCTGCCATATAGCTGTCCCACAGTTCTCGCCACGCTGTTGTTGAGAAGAACTCCCCTTTTGTTGTAAGTACAACAAAGTCGGATTGTTTATGGTTCTTTTGATTTTTCAGAAAATCCACCAGGGTGTGGGGAATATTGACTGTTCGTATGCCAGCCTTTGACTTTGCGCCTTGCACAATGTGCGGAGTTCCTGTCATTACAAGTTTTTGATGAACACTAATTTGAGCATTTTCAAGGTCAATGTCATACCATTGCAACGCAAGGCATTCACTTAATCTTAAACCAGACAGCATCATGATCATAGCAGGAAGTTGTGCTCTGTGTGGCATTTCCATAACCCACCGCTGTTCTTGCTCGGTCAATGCCCTGCGCTCGCTTACAGGTGCATTTTTCGGTATTCTGACATATGTTAATGGATTGTAGTCAAGTATGCGGTTTTCAACAGCAAAGTCAAACACCTGCCTTGCGGTCATTCTGTAATCACGCAGAGTTTTCTTTGAAGTCGGTTTGCCTGTATGTGGATTTCGTGCGAAATAGTCATTTATGATACATTGAAAATCTGCTTTTACAAGTTTGCTGATTGCAACATCGCCTAATACAGAAAACGGTTTAAGGTTTGTTTTATAACTCTTATACTGCTTGTCAGAAGAAAGCAGAGCCTTTTTGTATATCAGCCAATTTTCGCAGAGTTCACTGAACGGCATATTCTCGCTAAGAATATCCATACCTTTGCTGATTTTTAGCTTGATTTCATTTGCTTTGCGTGTAACCTCAGCTTGCGTTTTGCCAAATACAGACTTATACATAGCTTTGCCGTTTTCATCTCGTCCGATATAGATATTTTTTTGATATCTGCCGTCTTTACGTTTTTTCATTTTATAACACTCCTTTTGTTTTAAAAAAGGGTGCAAAAATCCCTTGTGTTTTTATTCGATAAACTTGCAAAACACAAGGGAGTATGGTACAATTATATTGCTGTTTAAGTACCGTTGCACCCTATGTGTAATGGTTTCCGCTCTACCCTGCGCCAACAGGATAGGGCGGATTTTTTATTTTAATAAATGTTACTGTAAAACCCTACGGCTTTAGTTGCTCTTTAATTTTAAGAGATTCACGATACTGTTCAGCCGGAGCAAGTCGAGTAAATTCTACCGTTTTATCGTAATTCTTTTTTACAACTTCTTCTATTTCATCAAGAGTAACATTAAAGAACTCTCGTCTTGTGTTAATCATATTGACTTTTCTATCCTCAAAGGCTTTATGTAAAGCTGCTTCAAGTGAAGGAGCATCGTCGGAAAAAATCATTGCGTGAACATCAAAGTTAAACGGAACAGAAGCGTCCCCAAGCTCATCAACTCGATCCATTGGTTCAAGTCTGCGTGTCATACCTATTTTATACACATTCTCTCCAAATGAACCAACATTAGATATAATGTACACATAACCTGCTCTTGCATTTGCGGCTCTGTAATCAATATCTTTCATAGATTTATCAATTTCAGAAAGCTCGTTAATGATTTGTTCTTTTTTCTTGAGTAATTCTTCTTTATCAACATCGGCTGCGGTTTTAATTTGCTGTTCAAGATGTGATAGAGCGTTTTGATAGTGAGTTTGTTCCTTAGCTATTTTTTTACGAGTTTCTTCAATTTCTTTTTGTAGTTTAGCCTCTTCACGCATACGAGCTCTTATTTCTTTTTGTTCTTCCTTTTCATCTTGCTTTTTCTTTTTGTATTCAAGTGATAAGCAAAGTTCTTCGTGCTTGGCATTAAAATATTGAGTAGTTATTGCAATTCCCATAATGTTGCCAAGTTTTGAAATTGCTTCACAGGAACTACGCATCCTTTTTAATGCCGTATCAAAAGTATTGTACTTAACTTTATCAATAAGTTCATCACATTCACTATTGAATGCTCTAAGCAAAAGTTTTTGCATATCTTTAACCATTTTTTTGCCCTGACTTTTACTTCCATTTACAGTCCAATTAGTGTTACCGGTAACAGCCTGACCGTTTTTTATAAGAGCTTTTTGTGTATCTCGGATTTGAGATAATCTGTTTTTATACAATTCAGAAGAAGCAAAGTCATACTTAGGAGTATAAAGTCCGAAACTTTGTAACTCAATTTGTTCATCCATACAGATTATTTGAGATTGTTTGTTATTTATAGTGTTATTTAAACCGATAATTTTGTTGTTTAAATTATTGATCTCGTTATTTTTTTGCCCAATAACTGCATTTAAGTTATTAATATCATTTTGCAATTTCTGTGTGAGCATAAGTAAATTTTGGGCATTATACATTTCAGGAGTAAATGTGCTTCTAAGCTGATTAAGTTCAGCTTGTAAGCGTTCTACTTCTGACTTATATTGATTACCCTTAAAGGTATCAAGAAATCCCATATCAATTCTCCTTATCAAATAGCATTAGCCTCAAGCTCGTTATGAACAACAGGCTCATAATCATAAAAATGCTCGGATGTAATGTGCTTTAATTCGTGCTTAGCGGCTTTCTGTTGAGTATCATAGCTAAGCAGAATATTAATATATACATTGTAATTGCCGTCCTCATCTAAGACCGTTACGCCTCGTACGGTCAGCGGCAATTCTAAACCTCTAATAAAAATTTCTCCCAAAGCTATTCATCCTTTTTTAATGCTTCAATAATTCTGACTGCTTTTTCCACATCTTCTTTTGTAGCACCCTTAGTAAGACTAAATAACATTCTTAGTTCACTTCTGTTCTTGAGCTCCTCGAGGTATTCTTGGAGTTCAATGTCATCAGTCATTTTTGATGTTTCGTGTTCCTCTGTCAAATCAGATTTAAGAATACCAAAATAGTCAGCCAAAAGTTGCATTTTGTCAACACGAGGGTATTTCTTTCCGTTTGCCCAGTCAGAAACAGTCGAAGCTGTTAAATTCAGATCCGTTACAAGATCCGATTGGGTTTTATTGTTAGTAGTCATATAATAGTTTAAATTCTTTGCAAAAATTTTTTTGTTAAGCTCACTATTATCGCTCATTAGATCACCTACTTTTATGTTATATTTGCATTATACACTAAAAGCGTAAAAAATTCAAGATATTTTTAAAAATATTTCGCTTTTTGCTTGACATTACGCTTTTAGCGTGATATTATATATGTGTACCAAGGAGGTGAGGCAAATGGAATATCCTAAAATCACGTTAAAAGCTGCAAGGGTAAACGCTGGTTTATCTCAAAAAGAAGCAGCTGATATGCTTAATATTAGCAAGGAAACTCTTTCTAACTACGAAAAAGGAACATATTCGCCAAGTTGGGATATGGTGCATAGAATAGGTGAACTGTATAGATTTCCTGTTGACTTTATTTTTTTTGGAAAAGATTTACGCTTAAAGCGTATTACTTGATTTCTGTTATTTATCTTACAATTCAGTATAGCAAATCAGCTGTACAATAAGCAGGACTTTGCCGAACAGCAAAGAACAGCGTGAGGAGGTGAGGAGATGGGAGGAAAAATGATTGGCAACTATGCAAATGACGGAACACTTTATATATCTGCAACAAATATTCAGGAGTTTAAATGCCTTATAAATAAGGCAAAAAAACAAGCTGACGAACTGCAAGATACAATTAATCAGCTTGAGTTTTTCAATTTTCATTTTAAGTTTGCGACTGATGAGTAGCTTTTTGTTCTTCAATCATATTTTCAGCTATTGCTACAGAAATATCTGAATCTATAAAAGACACAATAGCATTTATAAATTCGACCAGGTTATCTATATTGTAATCTTTAAATTTTCGCTCGTAATGTGTTTCATCATTACCAAGCCATGAAGAGGCTACAGCTAATTTTTTAATTCTTTTGTTGTCAATATAATCGTTGATACATCTTGATAACGGTGCTTTAACAATTTTATCTTTATCCTCAGGGTGTAACAATATAGCATAATCTTTTACTAAAAATTCTAAAGATTTTCTGTAAGCCATACCTGAAATATCTTTCAAACCATACTGTTCAGAAGCGTATGCTTGGTTATATATGTCGCAAAAATCAGGTGACAAGTCTTTTATGTGTTTAGGAAATTCTCGTTCTTCTGTATTGTAAACAGGCTCAAAACTTTTAAATTCAGTTTTATTGTAATAAGGTCCTATATAGTAATTCCCTAAAAATGTTCTTTCACAATTTTGGCAGAAAAAATGAACAAAAAGATTTGGGTTGGTAAGTTCATCTTCGATATAGTAAGAACTTAAACAAAATGGGTTGCCCGCTTTGTGGCACATGGGGCAACCAGGCGGATATTCGATTTCAAGATTTTTATGGTGTTTTTCATCGTTCAATGATTTACAGTTGTATATGATCTTTCGGATAGTCAAGGACTCCTTTCAGTATAGTATTGAAAATATTGTAACATCTAATTACAAATAATACAACAAAAATCGAGGAGGTGAGGAAAATGGCAAAACTTAAACTTAGTTCTTCTTGATATTGATCCTAATATTTTCAGACAACCGGCATAAGGAGGTGTGAAAAGTGAACTTATGTATAATTATGATACTAACAAATCTGTGTATATCTGTGGTATTCTTAACTATTGCAATAAAAATAATAGCTGTCCGCATTATAAAAACGCTTGACAGCTATTTGAATAAATATGATGCACAGATTATGGATTTAATTCGCTGGGCAAAGGGCGAAGACAAACATCAATGAACGCTTTTCCAACAGGAGTAAGTGTTGCAACTCCTTTATGTAAATCAAATTTTTGATTACTGTTATTTAATTTGTTCATGGCTTCTATTTGATTTTTGAAATCTACTACTATAGGTAAAGAATCAAAAATCTTATAGACTGAATCATCAGTTATGTGTTGATCATATGCGATGCTTATAAGACCCATACGAGATAAAGACGATAAAGAAATTGATTGTTGCTCAATTGAATCGCAAAACTCATTACTACAAAAAATATTAGTTTGCAAAATTTTATAATCGCCTTTTTCAAACTTTATCATTATTTCGCATATTGGCAAATTTTCTTTAACTGAAAAACATTTTAGGTTTTGGGCATCTATAGGCGACATTTGTTGAATGATGTCAGAAAAAGACGGATGAATTTTTTCGATTTTTCTACTGTCGAATGAATTGACGATTAACTTTTCAAACATTTCACGAATTTCGTCTTCATTCATAAAGTATTTCGCTTTTTCAAGAGCAGGTCCAATAATTGATTCTCTCGATTCAACTTTATGTTCTGTTGGAATATTATCTACACCCTTTTGAATGTTAGCTTTAAAGTCTTCAAACTTTTTTTGGCGCTTTAATTCGGCTTTTATTGAAGCATAATGTATGCCGCCTACAGTTAAGTTTATGAAATCGGCTAACAGACCACCTGCAACTTTTGTTGGTGGATTTGTAAGATTACTTACTGCTTCTGATTCTAAAACAGCTTTTGTAACACCATAAGCAGTATCATTTATGTTTTGGTCACTCATATGTGCACCACCTTTCTAAATAAATAATAACATTATTTGGGTAATAAAGCAATAAAATATCGAAAAGAATAAGGCAATAATTTTATAAGGAGGGTATATATGCCAAAATCTAAGAAAACAGTAACCAACTGGGACGATGTTCCGATCTACATAGATTTGCCATTGCTGGCAAATCTTTGGGGATTCTCGGTTGATTGTTTAAAGAAAAAAGCACAGTCGGGCATTTTGCCGGCGGCAAAGATGTTCGGTAAGTGGAGAATATCTAAAGAGGACGCAAAGGCTTACTTCGAAAAGGCTTACAACGAAACGCAGGAGGGAATAAAAAAAGATGGATGTAATAATTAACGACATACCGACCTATCCGTTTAAGAATGTTGAAATCGGAGATGTGTTCTCTGACGATTTAGGACGCTTTATGATGAAAGTATCATACGAAACAGCAATATGTTTAGATGATAATATGGTCTATGGTATTAACAGCAACACAAAATGCTATCTGAGGGACTGTGTGATTATAGAGCGTGAACTGCTCGAAAATCTCAAGAAAGGAGCAAACGGATATGAGTAAGCTTGAAAACTTACAAATCTGCATCAAAGACGGCGAGGTTATAGTCTTGCAGGGTTTAGACACCGTTACAGCGGACAGGCTCGAAGACATCTTGAATTATGTTGCAGAAGTCAAGGAAAGCCTCGACCGCCACAAGCTCAACAACAGAGCGACAGGTATTAAGCGTGCGGCTCACAATTGCAGGAAGTTTATTAGGTGCTTAAAAGGCGCTTTATCTGACGAGGAGGTGTAACAGATGAAAAAAGGGACAACAATCGAAAGCGGATACGATGCTTCGGGGCGCTGGTGTTTGAAACTTCGAAAAGCTAAAGGCAAGTTTACGCTTGATGAAATAATTGAAGCGGCGAAAGAATGGGAAGAAGATTACTACGCTGTGATTATTAAAGCAATGAGCGATGAGACAGCACAGTATTACGACGATGACCTTGACGGCGATTGCGTGACATTGTATCGTGCTACAGATTTTATAAGCAATGAGGTGTAACCGATGAAAAGATTAACTTTAAATCAAGACAGCGAAATCAAGGTTAAGGACATCTACGGCAAAATACACGATTGTAAAGATGTGCCGAATGAGTTTTACGGCTGTATTCGCAAACTTTACGACTTCGAGAATACAGGATACAATCCCGATTTTATCGACACTATACCAAACATTCTTATGGATATGGCAGAACTGCTCGAAAATCTCACAGCCGAGAACATCAAGGCTTGCAAGTCTAAGATTAACTACATTTTAAGCGCAAAAGAAGAAAACCGCTGACAGCACAGCAATGCTTTCAACGGTTCAAGGATATAATATGAAACTATTATAAATTTTATTATATCCTTAATTTTATAAAAAATCAAGAGGTAATAATAATGAATGATATTTCGATACTTAAAAGAATAAGGGCGATAAGATGATTACCTACAATCAATTCTGCAACACATTTGCGGTAAGCGTTGGCAGTGCTGTATTTGAGAAAGTAAAACGGAGGGCAGAACATAAGCGTAATTACATAATAAGCCACTTTGGTGACGGCAACGGTGCAAGACTTACAGAAAAGTATATGCTTGAGCTTATGCGTGATGAGCTTTGCTCATTTACCTTAGAGCAGTCAACAAGGCTTGCTGTGGGAGGTGTTTAAGAGTGTGTTACGGTTTAGCTCCAAATGCACCTATACCGCAAAAGAAAGGTGAATGTGCTTGCTGCGGTTACGAACTCAGAGAAGATTATACATATTTTGAGGACAGCGAGTGCAACAAATTTTGTAGTAAAGACTGCGCAGCAGAATTTCATAAAATCACAGAAAAGGAGTGGCAGTGATGAACGAACAGTCACAGCTTATTGTAGTTAAGCAAATACCGATTATTATTGAAAAACTTGAGTCTGTTAAATCTGAAATTGAGCACAAGGTAAATGTTGCTTGCTCAATGGTTTGCACAGATGAGAACTACAAAGAAATCAAAAAAATTCGTTCGGCTCTCAACAAAGAGCTTGCCGAGTTTGAAAGTCAGAGAAAAGCCGTTAAGTCCGAGGTAATGACACCGTACGAGCATTTTGAAAGCGTGTATAAGGAGTGTATTTCCACACCTTATAAAAAAGCTGATTCAGCATTAAAGAACAAGATTGAGGCTATCGAGCAGGGGCTTAAACAGGAAAAACACGATAAATCAAAAGCGTATTTTAATGAGTACGCCCAAACGCTCGGCATTGATTTTGTAAAGTACGAGCAAGTCGGCTTGAGCATTACGATGACGATTACCCTTAAAAAACTCAGAGAAACAATCAAGGCTTTTCTTGACAAGGTTATGGACGACATAAAGCTCATTGCAGTGCAGGAGCATAAAGACGAAATTCTGTACGAGTACAAGCAAACTTTGAATGTATCGGCTGCAATAACTTCCGTAACCGAAAGATACAAGGCTATTGAGGCAGAACGAGTACGAGCAGAAGCTGAAAAAACAGAGCGTGAGAAAGCAGAACTTAACGAGCAAGCAACATTGAACGAATATGAACCGTTCGAGGCAAATGTTGCAGTAGAAGTAGCTCCACCGGAAGAAGAACCACATATTAATCAAACAGATGAAAAAGTATTTTCTCTTACATTTACAGTATATGGTACTAAAACGCAGCTTAAAGATTTTGCAATAGCAGTTAAAAAGTTAATCAACGAAAGGGGATTAAGATATGAGTAATTATAACATTCAGAATCAGATTCAGCAGAGAAAACCAAAATTTTCAGCCATGCTCCAGACAGTGGCTTTTCAGAAAAGCCTTTCAAATTCAATGAAAGACCCGAAGGAAATCCAAAAGTTTACGGCGGCTATCACATCTGTGGTAAGCACTAACCCGGCACTCGAAGAATGTGATGCTGGAACAATTCTTTCAGCGGCACTTTGCGGACATTCGCTCGGGTTGCCACCATCACCACAGCTCGGACAGTATTACATGGTTCCGTTTAAGGACCGTAAGAACAATCGTACAACAGCAACATTCGTTCTCGGTTATCGTGGCTATATTCAGCTTGCTATCCGTTCAGGACAGTATAAGAGACTTAATGTGGTGGAAATCAAAGAGGGAGAACTTCTCAATTGGGATCCGCTTACAGAAGAAATTACAATCAAAATGATTGAAGATGAAACAGAGCGTGAAACAGCTGAAACAATCGGATACTATGCTTATTTTCGCTATGTAAACGGCTTTGAGAAAGCTCTTTACTGGAGTAAGGATAAGATGAAACAGCACGCAATGAAGTATTCAGCCGGATATGCAAATGATATCAAGAAGGGTACAAGCTATACATTTTGGGCAAAGGATTTTGATGCAATGGCTAAAAAGACGATGCTTAGACAGCTTATCAGCAAATGGGGCGTTATGAGTGTTGAAATGCAGACAGCGTATGAATCTGACAATCATATTATCAATGCCGATGGTACTCCAGATTACGAAACAAATACAATGATTGATGCAGATGTACCTTCTGATGTAACATTACCAGAACCATCTGAACAGCAGACCGATGATGAAGCTTTCTCAATTGATGATCTTGCAGAGTGAGCAAGATGATTGATTTAGATATTATTAGTACAGGCTCTAAAGGCAACGCAGTCTTTCTTGGTGGTCAGACCTTAATTGATTGCGGAGTGCCTTTTAGCAAACTTGTTGATGCGAAAGTTGTTGATAAGATTAAGTATATTTTCCTAACTCATCAACACAGAGATCATTGCAATATTGCAACCATTAAGAGACTTATTAACGAACACCCCCTAATTAAGATAATCTACCCAAATTATCTGTGCAGACATTTTAGTGATTTTGAAACCCCCTTTCTGATAAAAAGTTCGTGTATAGTTACTGAGAGCAAATGGTACACAATAGGCAATATTACATTTTCAGCTTTTCCGTTAAGACACGATGTGCCTAATGTAGGCTGGAAGCTCTACTTTCGCACTCAACAGGGGATATATAAAGTCATATATGCTACCGATACTGCGGATATATCTCATATCGTAGCTAAAAATTATGACTTGTATCTTATCGAGGCTAATTTCACTCAAGATGAAATTATTAATCGAATAAAAGATAAGAGAATGAATGGTCAATATGTGTACGAGGAGAGAGTTCTTCGTACACATTTGAGCAAAGAAAAATGCGATGAATGGTTGTATCAGAACATGGGTGTCAACAGTGCTTATGTTTATATGCACCAACATGAGGTCTTATTATGATTACATCAGCAAATATAGTGGCATATGACGGCTACAACTTAATAGTAAGACCTCGTGACCGCATTGGCAGAGAACTTTCACAAAAACAGGTCAACGAGGTTGAAATAAGAATAGTTGACGGTAGAGAAATATCTGCCGAACAACGAAGAAAAATATACGCAGTAATCAGAGATATTGCATTCTGGTGTGGTGATAATCCAGAATGGATAAAGGAATACTTCAAATTTAACTTTTGTGGTGAGTTTGGAATAAAGTATTTCTCCTTGGCAGACTGCGAAAAAAGCGTAGCAAGGGATTTCATAAGCTATCTGATAGACTTTTGTTTTTATCAGAACATCGGTACAAGAGATACCTTGCTTAATGTTACAGATGATATTGGTAGATATTTATATAGCTGTCTTGAAAATCGTAAGTGTGCGATATGCAATGCTCCCGGCGAAATTCATCATGTTGATAGAGTTGGGATGGGCCGAGACAGGGAACAGATAGTTCATATAGGACTTAGAGCCATCTGCCTTTGCAGAAAACATCACGATGAAGCACATTGGCATGAAAAAGAACTGTTTGAAAAGTATAAAATCTATGGCATAGAACTCGACGAGTATCTCTGTAAAAAACTCAAACTCAATACAAAGGAGTGATGTAGTGAATGGCTGGACAACCAAAGCAAGGTTTAGACTTTGCCGCTTGGGATGTTCACATTTTCGATGACGATGAGAGATTTGATGTGCTTATCGATGCACAGGGATGGAGCGGCTTTGGCGTGTTCTTCTATATTTGCACGAAAGCATATGCCACTAATGGTTATTACTATGAGTGGCGAGAAAAAACCAGTGCGGCCGCAATAGCGAAACGAATGAGCGGTGGAATTAAATCAGATACGGTAAAACAGGTAGTACAGCTTTGCTTACAAATTGGGCTGTTTGACAACGGGCTGTTTGATAGGGAGAGAATACTGACAAACAAAATGATGCAAGAACGGTATATGTACGCTATTGAGAAACGCTCTAAGCGAGGTCGCACAATTAATAAAGATTACTGGCTTTTGAAAGAAGATGAAACAAAGGCTTATATAATTGTACCCGAAAATGAGCATAATCTCTCCGAAAATGAGCATAATCTCTCCGAAAATGAGCATAATCTCTCCGAAAATGAGACAAAGGAAAGTAAAGTAAAGAAAAGTAAAGTAATTATTAATAATAATTATACGGTGCCGTCTGCAGAAGCAGCCAACACCGTTGGTGAATGTTTTATATCCTTACCATTGAATGATAAGAGTAAATACCAAGTATCTGTTTCCGACATACAACACTACAAGGAACTATATCCTGCTGTTGATGTTGAACAGCAGTTGCGTTCAATGCTTGGTTGGCTGGAGGCTAATCCGAGCAGAAGAAAAACAAAGAACGGTATTAAAGGTTTTATTACGAAATGGCTTAATAAAGTTCAAGACAGAGGAGGAGTGGGCTATGGATCCAATTCAATCGATAATATCAAGAATACTGTCCCCACAGCGAGCGGAGGAAATTATCCAACGGGCGAAAAAGTCTTCTGAACAGACTCCAAGAGAACGAGCAGAGCAAGAAGCAAAGGTGTTTAATTCAACAATCGGAAAGCTTACAGGATATGACTGCGAAAAGTGCAAAAATCGAGGTTATATTTACATCGTGAAAGAAGATGAAGACCCTTTTGGACAACAAACATTTCATGTAGTTGCTTGCAAATGTGACTGCTTGAAAATCAGAGATGAAGTTCATAGAATGCAGAACAGTGGGTTACAGAAACTTCTTAAGAGATATACATTTGACTCTTACAAAGTGACATCTGAGTGGCAAGAATTTGTTTTAAGAGAGGCTTGCGAATATGTACGAACCTGCAAAGGATGGTTTTTCTTTGGTGGTCAACCGGGTTGTGGTAAAACACATTTATGCACAGCTATGGTCGGAAAATTGATACGCAATGGCAACGCTGCAAAATATATGCTATGGCAAGATGATATTACAAAGATTAAACAGGTTTCGAATAATGCAGAGGTATATGAAACACTCATTAATTCATATAAGCAGGCAGAAGTGCTTTACATAGATGACTTCTTTAAAACTCGCAGAGGTGATTTTGTATCGACAGCGGATGTCAATGCAACTTTCAAAATAATAAATTACAGGTACAATGAAGAATTACCTACAATCATAACATCTGAATTATCACTTGAACAAATTTCGCAGATTGATGAGGCTCTTGGCAGTCGTATTGCAGAAATGGCCGAACATAAAATTTTTATAAAGCCAGACAAATTTAAAAATTACCGTTTCACGAAAGGGAGTGTAAACGAATGAATAAACGAGGTTGGTATGATGAAATGTGGAATCCGATAACTGGTACACCAATTATTTCATCAGACAAGATTAAGTCAAGAATAAAAAGTCATTGTTGCCGTTTGAAAACTGAGGCACAGGAACAGGCAGAGCTCATTAAATGGGCAAAGACTTGTGTGTTGAAGAAAATACATCCTGAACTTGAAATGTTATACGCTGTTCCAAACGGAGGGAAGAGAGATAGAATCGAGGCTGCACATCTTAAGTTGCAGGGAGTTAAAGCGGGAGTACCTGACTTATGTTTGGCCGTACCAAAAGGAAAATATCATGGATTATATATTGAACTTAAAGTTGGCCGAAACAAAACATCGGAACATCAAGATAAGTGGTTATGCAATTTATCTCAAAATGGATATGCAGTCAAAGTTTGTTATGGCTGTGTGTCTGCAAAACAAGCAATCGAAAGATATTTGAAGTTAGGTGAGTACAAATGAATTTGAATACTTGTTGCAAATGTAAAAATCAATATAATCCATACAGTATAAGAAAGTGCCCATATTCTAAACAAGGATTATATGTATGTGTCTATTGCTGTAAAAAATGTCCGTATTCAGAGCAGATAGGTACTGGCTGGTGTTGTAGGTATACAAAATGAGACGAAATTGGACAACAGAAGAAGTTGAGTATTTAACATCTGCGTGGGGAAATGTTAGTGTAAAAAACATTACAAAACATTTATCACGCTCTGTTTATTCGGTACTTAACAAAGTTAATAAATTAAAGCTTGGAACTTTTCTGAGCTGTGGAGAAAGATATGTAACTTTATCATATTTGAGCGAAGCTGTTTATGGTAATCAAAGTAGCGGAGGTTACATCAAAATTTCTTGGGCACAAAATAGAGGTCTTCCTCTACATACGATTTGCAGGCAGAAAGAAAAGTTTGAGGTAGTTTATATTGATGAATTTTGGGAATGGGCATACAAGAATCAGAGCTTTTTGAATTTCTCCAAATTTGAAAAGTATTATCTTGGTGTAGAACCTGATTGGGTTGATAAAAAGCGAAGAACTGATATAAGGCACAGCCATAAATTTATTACATCACCTTGGACTACTGTTGAAGATGAGCGACTTAAGAAATTTCTTGCTGAACATAAATATAGCTATAGAGAATTATCGATACTGCTTAATAGAACGGAAGGAGCAATACAGAGAAGAATATTAGACCTTGATATTAAGGAGCGACCAGTTAAGGCAAATAATCACATAAAGTGGACGGCTGAAGAATTTAAGAAGCTTGGTGAAATGATTAAATCAGGCTATAAGTATGAAGAAATGTCAGATGTGCTTGGCAAATCTGTTAAAGCTATCAGAGGTCGAGTATTTGACTATTACTTGACTGAAAGGCTTGATAAGGTAAGAGCATACATTGGCAATGGTCAGTTTGGCGATAATCTTCCGGACAGGACGATTAAATACAAGAGGTTTATGTCTGATGAGGACAAGGAGAAGGTAAAAGTCTTGTTATCTATGCTTGCAGGTGAAATTAAATGTGTTGCGAAAGAGAACTCAAATGTTGAGAGTGAGTACGCAGATTTCTGGCAGAAGGAATATTGCACACACTGGGACAGCGTCAAAGGCTGCACAGCAAACGAAAAAGACTGTGACAGCTGCACATCATTTAATAGAATAGAACCACAATTCTGCAAAAGATGTGGAATTACCTTTTATGAACGAAAAAGTAATGACATTTGCAAGGACTGCAGAGCTGCGAGAATTAAGCAAGCACAGAGAAAATATGCGATATTAAATCAAAAAGGAGTGTGATATAGATTGCCGACAAGAAAGCATATATCAAAATCTACAAGACTAAAAGTTTACGAAAAATACAACGGTCATTGTGCTTATTGTGGTTGTGAACTTGCGTTAAAGGAAATGCAAGTTGACCATATACAGAGCGTGTATTGGTATGACGGTGCAAACGATATTGAAAATTATAATCCTGCTTGCAGAATGTGTAATTTTTATAAATCTACAATGTCGGTTGAAGATTTTAGAGAGCAATTAGGTAAAATACTATCAAGACTTGAAAAGGTTTTTATTTTTAGATTAGCTAAGAAATACGGCTTAATCAGAGAAATAAAAGAACCTGTAATATTTTATTTTGAAAAAGAAAATTTGAAAAAAGTTGTGGATTTTGAGCGTGAAAAGCTATCCCTCGAAGAACTATAAATAAGGAGGATAAAGAAAATGATTGATTGTTCAAAAGTTGAAAATTACTTTGCTGAAAAACGAAGAATGACTAAACAACGGAAGGACGGAGGATGCGAACTTAACTGTGTAGATTGCCCTTTGAGCAGTTCAAATAATGACATAGGCATTCCGTGCACGAACCTTGAAATGAGTTATCCCGAAAAAGCAATTGCAATTGTCCAGAAATGGTCGGATGAGCATCCGCAGAAGACTTATTTGAGTGAGTTATTGGAGCATTTTCCGAATGTTCCGCTTACTGCTACCGGAATACCTGAAGATATTTGTCCTTTCCACTTGGGATTTATGAGCAAAGATGATTGCAGAAGTGACCGCAATTGCATTAAATGTTGGAATCAGCGTGAAGAAGGTGAGTAAAATGGCTGAACTGAAAATTAAGCCTTGCCCGTTCTGCGGCAGTAAGGTAACACTTAATATTGATATGAGGTGATAATTTGACCGCAAAAGAAATCAAAGACATAAACCGAGAAATTGCGAGGTTAAAAGCTAAGATTGCACGCATAGCCGCCGAGGCTAACAATACATCGCCTAAGCTGTCGGATTTACCGAGTGCAGGTCAAACATCTGACAAGGTCGGCAATGCGGTGGTGCAGATTGCAGATATTCAGAGGGAGATACAAAACCTTGAAATCCGCCGAAACGCAGCGCTCAACAGCCTATCTCGTGACGATTTTGTTGAGAACTGCTTGTTTATGCACCTTAGCCTGCGATACAGCTGGGCGAAGATAGCAGTTGATACAGGCGGAATAAATACACCGGATAACATAAGAATTATGTGCAACCGCCACCGTTGGTAAAAGTTGTTCGGTTTTTCGGTTTAGGTGCAGTATAATATAAAATGAAGAAATCGATAATAAGAGGCATTTTGTAGTTCTCCTTTTTCAAAAATAACGGCAGACCGCTCTCACTTGAGGGCGGTTTTGCTTTTGCTGATTTTTACATAAAGAGAGGTGGTGACGGTGGCAAAAGGAAAGTATGAAAAGTGGTTGAAAGAAGAAAATTTATTACTGCTTGAGGGTTGGGCAAGGGACGGCTTGACCGATGAGCAGATTGCTAAGAATATGGGTGTTTCATACTCAACGCTAAAAGATTGGAAAAATAAGTATTCGGCTATTTTGGCTGCCCTAAAAAAAGGCAAAGAGGTTGTGGACTATGAAGTTGAAAATGCGTTGTTATCCTCTGCTCTTGGGGGCAACACAACGGCACAAATATTTTGGCTGAAAAACCGTCGCCCCGACAAGTGGCGGGATAAGCAAAAAGAGGAAACCGACAAGACCGCACTCGACAAGCTCGACAGCATTTTGAAAGAAATCAAAGATGACGCAGAAAGGAGCACAAGCAATGCCGTACACGATTAAGCAAAAAGAATATATCGCAAACGCTACACATCGTTGGAACATAAAAAGCGGTGCGGTGCGTTCGGGCAAAAGTTTTGTTGATGTCACCTGCATTGTGCCTATGCGTATTCGAGAGCGAATCGGTAAGGACGGTTTGTGCTTTATCATAGGCGTGTCAAAAGAAACCATTGAGCGAAATGTACTGCAGCCTATGCGAGAGCGTTACACCTCTGATGTTGTCGGTACGATTAACAGCCGAAACATTGCAAAAGTGTGCGGTGAAGATGTGTACTGTTTGGGTGCGGAAAAGGTCAGTCAGGTTGCTAAAATTCAGGGTGCGTCGGCAAAATATATTTACGGTGATGAGGTTGCAAAGTGGAACGAAAATGTTTTCAATATGCTTAAATCCCGACTTGACAAGCCTTATTCGTGCTTTGACGGCAGTTTAAACCCTGAACACCCAACTCATTGGCTCAAGAAATTCATTGACAGTGACGCAGACATTTATTTGCAGGAATACACGATTTTCGATAATAAATTCTTATCCGAAGAGTTTGTGAAGAACCTTTGCAATGAATATGAGGGCACTATTTTCTATGACCGTCTTATTCTCGGCAAGTGGGTGCGTGCCGAGGGTGCTATTTACCGCCGATTTGCCGATAATCCCAAAAATTTTTACTGTCAAATTACCGACAAAATCAACACGGATTTACCGTACAGGCAGTTTTTGAAATCGGAACTTGAAGAAGTAACAATCGGCATTGACTTTGGCGGCAATAAATCGGGCCACGCATTTGTGGCGACGGCAAAGACAAGAGGCTACAATAATTTAATAGCACTGAAAAGCGAACGACACTTCGGTGAATACGACGGAAACGACATTGACAGGCTGGCAATTAATTTTGCACAGTCTGTTTTTGATTTGTGCGGTGTTGTTGACTTTGTGTATTGGGATAACGCCGAAACCGTGCTCGGCAGAGGCATTAAACGAGCGTTTGAAGAGCATTTCCCAAATACCATAGTCAGACCCGCACGCAAATACCCTGTACAAGACCGTATTCAATGCACCTTGCGGCTTATGGGTGCAGGCAGGTTCTTTTACACTGACGGCTGCGACACGCTGAAAACGGCTCTTTGTGAGGCTGTTTGGAACGATAAAAAACTTGTTGACGAAAGACTTGACGACGGTTCAACCGACATCGACAGCCTCGACAGTTTTGAATACACATTTGAACGGGATATGAAAAGATTTATAAGGGCGGTGTGAAATGCAATTCATAAATTTTTTGAAAGGAGTGTGGCAGAGAATGTTCCCTCTAAAGGATATTAAACAGGCTTTGGGCGTTAAACTTGCGATTACGGATGATATGATGCAAAGCATTGAAATGTGGCAGAAATGCTTTGCGGGGCAGGCTTTTTGGCTTTCCGACAGCGTTATAAGTTTAAGGCTTGAGCAGGCGATTACAAGAGAGTTTGCAAACATCACGCTTAACGAAATGACTGCAAGCGTAAGCAATGACAAATTGCAGAAAATCTTTGAAACCGCAACGGAAGACCTTAACTCCGAATTGCAGTCGGGACTTGCAACAGGCGCAATGGTGATTAAACCGTTAGGCGGCGACAAGGTGCAGTATATTTCCGCAAATGCCTTTGTGCCGATTGAATTTGACGCAAGGCATAGGCTTGTAAAAGTCATCTTTCCTGAATTTAAGAAGATCGGCGACAACTACTACACAAGGCTTGAGTATCACAGCCTTGATACCAAAAAGGGATTGACAATTACCAACACTGCTTATGTGTCTGCAAGTGAGGGGCAACTTGGAAGAGAAATTCCGCTTGCGGCAGTTGACGAGTGGGCAAGCCTGCCGAATGCTGTTACATACCCTGCGATGCTCCGCCCTGCTTTCGGTTATTTTCGCACACCGATTAAAAACACGATTGACGGCTCATCTTGCGGTGTTTCTGTCTACGCAAATGACATAAATCTTATTCGTAAAATAGACACACAATTCGGCAGACTTGATTGGGAGTTTGAGAGCGGCGAAAGGGCAATACATGTTGATGCCGCAGCTTTCAAGAAAGAGGGTACTGAAAAACTCAACAAAAGACTTTACAAAGCTGTAGATGTTGATCTCGGAGATAATGAATTGTTCAAAGATTTTTCTCCTGCAATTCGTCAATCTGATATTACCGACGGGCTAAATACATATCTTCGCAGACTTGAATTTTCAGTCGGTCTTGCATACGGCGACCTATCCGACCCCGACACTGTCGCAAAGACGGCTACGGAGATATTATCTGCTAAGAACCGAAAGTACAACACTGTATCGGCAATTCAGAAACAGCTTAAATATTGTCTTGACGATTTGGTGTATGCTCTCGCCTTTTACAATTCGCTGACAACAAGCGGTTACACATTCGTTTGTGACTTTAAGGACAGTATTCTCACCGATGAACAGACCGAACGCACACAGGATATTCAGGACTTGAGTCTTGGAATTATGCGACCTGATGAGTATCGTATGAAATGGTACGGAGAGGACGAAAAGACAGCAAAAAAGAACCTGCCACAGTCCTCGGAGGTTGTTGACTGATGTTTACTCCCGAAGTTACAGAGGCAATCCCGATTGCGCTCGAGCAAATTTTTGACAGCCTGCAAATGAGCATAATGACGGAAATAGTAAGAATGTTACTTGAAACTGCGGAGATTATACCGTCAACAGGCTATAAAATGAGCAGATTGTACGATTTAGGTACAAGCAAAAAGCGAATCAAAGACATTGTCGCAAGGACACTTAACCTTAGCGATAAAGAAGTTGAAAACATCTTTACAAATATAACGGAAAGCGGATATAACGAGGCGGAGAGCGCTTTTATTGAACAAGGCAAGGAGTTTATACCATATTCAGAAAACGAGCCACTACAGCAATTTGTGAGGGCCGTACAAGAGCAGACACAAAACGAATGTAAAAACATTACACAGTCAATGGGCTTTGCAAAGCGACAGCCTGACGGCAGTTTGGGCTTTACTCCCGTTGCAGACTATTATCAAGAAACACTTGATAAAGCCGTCACGGAAATTGCAAGCGGTGCGAGTGATTATAATACCGTACTCGAAAAAACCGTAACCGAAATGACAAACAGCGGATTGCGTACGGTTGACTATGCAAGCGGTCACAGCAATAGAGTTACCGTTGCGGCAAGGCGTGCGGTGTCAACAGGACTGAATCAGGTTGTGGGCAAAATCAATGAGGAAAACGCCGAAAAACTCGGCACAAATTACTTTGAGGTATCGTGGCACAGTGGAGCAAGGCCGAGCCATCAGGTGTGGCAAGGCAGAGTGTACAGTAAGGAAGAACTCGAGAGCGTGTGCGGACTTGGCACGGTAACAGGACTTTGCGGCGCAAACTGCTATCACTCATATTCGCCTTTCACTCCCGGCATAACTCCACGCACATACACAGATGAACAGCTCGACAAGATGAACGCAGAGGAAAACAAGCCTGTAGAATACAACGGCAAGACATACACAAAGTACGAGGCAACCCAAAGGCAGCGCAGACTTGAAACCGCAATGCGGGCGCAAAGGCAGAAAATAAAATTGCTTGAAGATGGCGGGGCTGACGAGCAAGCAATAATTAACGCTCGTGCAAGATATGTAAAAACTTCCGATGAATATGTGAACTTCTCAAAAAGCGTCGGACTTTCTCAACAATGGGACAGAGTGACGGTTGGCGGCAGCAGCGTTGAGGGTATTACAAAGCCTAAAAAAGCCAGTTCACCGATAGGCGGAATAAAAACCACTTCTTTGCCGATTAAAAACACAGAAAATCATACCTTTAAAGGTAAATTCGGTGTTGAAAAATCGGGCGGTAGTGGTATAATAAAAGAGGAAAATAAAAAGCCTATTACGCCAATAACAGATAAAGCTATCGAGCGAGTGCCGAAAGTTGATATTGCCGGATATTCTGAAGAACAAAGGGTTGAAATTCAAAAACAACATAAGGAGCTTTTGAAATTTTCAAAAGAACAAAATGACAATAAAGAAGTTGCATTTGTTTTTCGCGACGGATTGGTTGACTATAAACCATTTACAGGTTCTGATGAAAAAATTGACTTTGGCACATACTTGGAGACAAAAGGGAAAAATTTAACTATTTTACATAATCATCCGAGAAACAGTAGTTATTCTATGAACGATTTGGATGTATTTGCAAATAAAAATGTTAGAACAATTACTATTGTAAAAAACAACGGCACAGTTGAATATTTAACTAAAACCGATGATTTTGACAACAATAGATTTGCTCTTGAGTGTAATAGATTGTATAAGAAGATAGTGGTTAAGGAAACCGATGAGGAAAAAGATAGATTTGTTAAAACTTTGCTAAATAAATCAAAAGCTGGGGTGATTTGGAGTGGAAGAAAATAAATCAAGAAACGCAATTATCGACGGACCTATTGAATTGCAAATAAAATGTATGGAAGAATTTCTTTCTACATTAACAGACGAAGAAAAAGAACGCTCAATGTCGAGTGAATTTGACTACTTGGAAGAAGACTAACCGCTCCTTGTGGGCGGTTTTGTTATGCGTGAATTTAATACAGAGATTAGCACTTAATCAATCGGATTGAGTGCCTTTTTTATACCAAAAATTTGAAAGGCGGTGACAAAATGAATATGAAAAAGTATCGGAAAAAAGCTGTTGTAGTAGAAGCATATCAAACCGACAAAAAAATCGTTATACATACACTTGAAGGTGATATGACAGCAAGTCCCGGTGATTATATTATTACTGGTGTTAATGGTGAAAAATATCCTTGTAAACCTGACATATTTAGAAAGACTTACGAATTAGTAGAAAAATAAATAATGAGGTGACAAAATGAAAGTAAAAGTAGTTGTGTCGTTTAACGATAAAATGAACGGTCTTATCAACAGACCTGTCAATGAAGTCTTTGAATGTACCAAAGACCGAGCGAAAAGCCTTATTGACCGAGGTTTTGTTATTGAGGTTGTAGACAACAAAAATAAAGCAGACTAAGCACCCTTGCATTTGATTGCATAGGTGCTTTTATTTTACCCCGCCGTTGGTTTATACGGCTGAATTTCTACCGCAGGCAAAGCGGAATACAAGCTATGCAGAAAGGATTTTTATTATGAAGAACATACACACACTTCTCTCTGAAATCGGTATTACGATTCCCGATGAGAAAAAGGCAGAGTTTGACAAGGCGGTGCTTGCAAATTACAAGACTGTTGCAGAGGTTGAAAAAATCACAACCGCAAGAGATAATTACAAATCACAGCTTGAAACAGCACAGACAGCACTTAAAGAGTTTGAGGGCGTAGATGTCGAAAATCTTAAAAGCGAGATTGCAAAACTGAACATAAGCCTTAAAGACAAAGAAACCGAGTATCAAACAAAAATTGCGGATATGGAGTTTAACTCTGTACTTGACGGTGCTATTTCAAAGAGCGGTGCGAGAAACGCAACGGCAGTTAAGGCTTTGCTTGACCTTGACAGTCTTAAAACATCAAAAAATCAGGCAGATGACATTACAAAGGCTCTTGAAAGCGTAAAGAGCGAAAACAGCTATATGTTCGGTTCTGATGAACCGTTCCAAAATCCTGTAAAGAATACAGGAAACACAGGTATTAAGTCAAACCCTCTTGCAAGTATGAGAGCGGCAATGGGACTTAGCACAGACGAAAAATAATTAATGAGGTGAAAATTTATGGCAAATTCTATTGCACTTTTTAAAACTTACACTACTTTGCTTGACGAAGTTTACAAGCAGAGTTCACTTACAAGCGAACTTGACGGTGCGTCCGACCTTGCGACAGCGGGCGCAAACTCCAATGAACTTATTATTCCAATGATTTCAATGGACGGACTTGCAAATTATTCCCGTAACAGCGGATATGTTGGCGGCGATGTTACCCTTACTAACGAAACGGTTAAATGTAACTTCGACCGTGGCAGAATGTTTACTGTTGATACAATGGACAATGTAGAAACCGCAGGCGTTGCGTTCGGCAGACTTTCGGGCGAGTTTATCCGCACAAAGGTTGTGCCGGAGCTTGACGCATTCCGCTTTGCCGCATACGCAAGTCACGCAGGTATTACCTCTGCCACACCTGCAAACCTTACCACAGGTGCGGCGGTAATTGAAGCACTCCGCAAAGGTACTACTCAGATGGACGAGGACGAAGTTCCGTACGAGCAGCGTTACCTTTACATTACACCAACTCTTTACGGACTTGTGCAGGATTTGGACACAACAAAGTCAAGAGAGGTTCTCAGCAGATTTGCTAAGATTATCACAGTGCCGCAGACACGCTTTTATACAGCGATTGAACAGCTTGACGGCACATCAAGCGGCAAGACCAAGGGCGGCTATCAGAAAGCCACTGCCGCCTCAAACATCAACTTTATGATTATTCATAAGCCTGCGCTTATTCAGTTTACAAAGCACCTTGATACCAAGGTCATCGAACCTGCTGTGAATCAGGATTCGGACGGTTACAAGTTCGGTTACAGAATGGTAGGCATTGCAGATGTTTACGAAAATAAGACAGCGGGCATTTATCTCCACGCTGCCGCTAAGGCTTAAGAAGGTGCTAATATTGACCGTTTACGCTGACGAAAATTATTATAAATCCGAATATCTATGTGGCAGAAAAGCGGTCATTACCTCCGCTTTTGCCTACTATGCAAGAGAGGCAACGCTTATTATTAATGCTTACACAGGCTCAAATATCGACGATACAAAGGATATAATCGAGCCTGTGAAACTTTGTTGCTGTGAGGTCGCAGAGCTGATGTATAAAGCCGATAATATGAGCGGCAGTGAGGGCATAACATCAGAAAAAGTCGGAGATGTGTCACGCTCGTATGAAAGCTGTGAGGTTCGCAAAAAGCAACTTACACGATGTGTTAAATCCGCAGTATATAAGTATCTTGCAGACACAGACCTTTTGTACAGAGGTGTTTGATTATGTTTACGGATACTATGATGACCCTTTACAGATTTAACGGTAAAGGGTTTGACAGGCTTATTATTCCGCATTGCCATTGGCAGGAGTGCAAAGCCGCTAACGTACTTAAAAGCGGAATGCAGAACGCTGACGGAATAGCTATATACATTCCGTTAAATGCGCTTGTTCTTGCTCCGAATGATTTTTTATTTCCGAGCAACGGTCTGTTTCCAAACGCTGATATATCCCCTCTGTCCCCCTCTCAAGACATTATTGTAAAAGGTGAGTGTAATTTCATCTTTGATAATTCAAGCGACAGGAGCGTATCAGAGAGCCTAAAAACCTTGCGTGACAAATACGAAATTCACACAGTAATGAGTATTGACCGTTTGCTTTACGGCCCTGCGGATTTACAGCACATCAAAGTATCTGCGAGGTGATTAAATGCTTTTTAATGTGAATCAGCCGTCTGATGTTAGCGGCACTCTTTCTCTCAAGTGGAGCAAGAACTTTGCAGGCAATCTGAATAATAACCTGTTACTTGCTCAAAAAGAGGTTGACGAGGATTGCATTAAGCTGATGAAGCCGTACACACCTTTTAAAATCGGCGTACTCGAAAACTCCGCAACTATACATACCGTTATTGGCAGTGGAGAAATCAAACAGGTTACACCTTATGCAAGGTATCTTTACTACGGCAAGGTATATGGGCCTAACTTCCCGATAGTACGAGAGAAAGACGGTACTGAGCATATCGTATTCGGACGCTATAGCGGTGACGGCATTATAATCGGTTGGCGAAGTCCTAAAGGCAAGAAAAAACACCCGACAGGCAGAGATATTCAGTACAGCAAGGACAAGCACCCGCTTGCGGGCAAAATGTGGTTTGAGCGAATGAAAGCCGACCGCAAAAGGGATATTCTGCAAGCGGCGGCAAAAAGACTTGGGAGTAATGCAAAATGAATATAATCGAACTTGTAAGGTCCGTTGTGCAGGAGTTTCCGAAAATCGGCGAGCTTGTGCACATTGATTATTCAACAAACAAAGTACAGGATTTTGGACTTTCTCCGACAGGCGACACGCTTGTAAAGGAAGATATTTTAGGAAATCAAACACGCAATCACACCTTTATCCTGTACGCTACCTGTCAGTCGCTCAACGACTATGACCGCCTTGTAAACAGCGGAATGTTGCTTGAACTGCAAATGTGGCTTGAACGGCACGCAGAGGGTGACATAGAAGTTGAAGTCGGCGACAACGTTTTATACGGTGAGCTTAAAAAACTCACTTGCTCAAACGGAATGCTTTACAGCATACCTGACGAAAACAACAACGGCGGTGTGCAGTACCAATTGCAAATCACCGCCCAATACGCTATTGAAAATTGATTAAAAATTGAAAGTGAGGAATTATTATGGCAGTATCAACACCCGATATCGGTAAACTCAAAAGAAGTTACCTTTTACATTTTATTGACGCAAGCTTTGGCACAGGCGAAAGTCCAAAGTGGTATCTTATCGGCAAGGACATTGACGATATGTCGGTCGAGCTTAGTCCGGACACAAGCACAGTAAAGAACATTCTTGATGAAACCTCTGTAAATGACAATGGCTACGAGCCTACCCTTGACGCAGGTACATATTACGCAAACACAGGTGACAGTATTTATACAAAAATTAAGGACATTGCAATGAACCGCCTTACCGGTGACGACTGCAAAACGAAAATTCTTGAAGTGCTCATTGACAAGAAAACAGGCCCTTATGATGCTTGGATTGAGGACTGCATCGTTAAACCGCAGTCATACGGCGGTGCACAGGGCGGTGTAAACATTCCGTTTAATGTTACATTTGACGGCAACAGAAAGCAGGGTACAGCGACAATCTCAGATAAGGTACCGACATTTACCGAAACTGTATAAGGAGTGATTTTATGCAGAGTTTGAATTTTAAAACACCGCTGAAAACATATGCAATCAACAATGATGAAAACACAGTAATCAAGATTAACACCACAGACTACTCACTCGTTGAGCGACTCAACAAGCTGACAGAACGCACAGAAGAGCTTGTGCAGAAGTACAAGAATATGAAACCCGAGGATGTAACCTTTGAAATTTTTCTTGATGTTGACAATGAAATCCGCCGAGAAATAGACTATGTTCTCGGTGCAGGTGTAAGTCAGGGTGCGTTCGGCGATGTAAATTGCCTTTCAATCTGTGATGATGGCAGTATGATTTTTGAGAACTTTCTCAACTGCGTTGTGCCGGTCATCGTAAGTGACATTAAAAACGCACACGCTCAGCAGAGCAAGCATATTGAGAAGTACCTCAATCAAGCAAAGAGGCTTGCAAAGTGATTGGCTTACTTCCTACAAGCCTTGAAATTGACGGAGAGCAGTACGAGATTAATTCCGATTTTCGTATTGCTCTCTTGATTTTCGAGGCTTATGCCGACAAAGAGCTAACCTACGGCGAAAAAGCAGCTGTATGCTTGAATTGCTTATACAAGGAAGTCCCAAAGAATGTTGAGGAGGCACTCAAAAAGGCATTGTGGTTTCTTGACGGCGGAGATGTGCCTAAATCAAAAAAAGCTCCAACCAAAATCCTTGATTGGAGCTATGACGAAAGCATTATTTTCCCTGCACTCAACAAGGTTGCAGGCTTTGAAACAAGGCTTGCAGGCTATGTGCATTGGTGGACTTTCCTCGGCTATTTCAGCGAGGTAGGCGACGGCTTGCTCTCGCAAGTGATGAACATAAGAGGCAAGCGTGCTAAGGGCAAAAAGCTTGAAAAATGGGAGCGTGATTTTTACAACGAGCACAAAGAGCTTGTTGACATCAAGGAAAAGCTCTCTCCCGAACAGCAAGCAGAACTTGACGCCGAAGAGAATTTTATAAACAATCTTGTATAGGTGTTACACAAAATTATTGTTGACAATACACAAACTTTGTTATATTATGTAACAGAGGAGTGATTTTATGAACAGCAAATTTTACAAAGGTTTAACTCTCTGTATTGCGGGTTTTGGTATAATTATAGGTCTATTAATGGCATATGAGTATAAAACTAAAGATTAACTAAAGGTTAATTGGTATAGATGATACATAAAGGAGAGAAAAAAATTGAAAAGAAAATTTATCTGTATTGTATTGTCAGCTTTATTTATATGTACTTTGTTTGGGTGTTCTTCTACTTCTGAAATTTCGCAGGAGGAAACAACATCGATTAATCAAAGAGATATTGACGGATATAAATATGGTGATTTTGACATATATAATTCATATGCAGAAGATAATGGGTTATCCGGTACTAAAATTTATGTAAAAGGTACAGTAGATGATGTTTATAACCGCTCAGGATTTATGTGTTTTAACGTTACTTCCGAGGATAACGGCAGTTGGTTGGCTTCATTCTCTCCGGGAGGAGATACAGACAAGCCAAAAAATTTAACGAAGGGGACAAGTGTACTTTTCTTCGGCGAATATGCTGGTTTTAGCGATGTTACTAATACCCCGGCAATATTGTTGGATTACATAACTGTTTATGGCGAAAAATACACATCATATGATTTTCGTAAAGATAAAGCTAATACTTCAACATCCGAAAGTAAAGTGATTACAGAAACAACAACTGATACTCAAAACGATAAGACTATTATTGATGAGAACGGAGTTAAAGTTATATACAAGGGTAAAGAAGAAACTGAATATGGTACAGATATAAAATTATATATTGAAAATAATTCTGATTATGACTACGAAATTCAGTTCCGCAATGTATCAATTAATGATTATATGTTTGAACCGATTTTTTCATCTTTGGTAAACAGTAAAAAGAAATTAAATGACAGTTTTACCGTAACAACAGAATTTATTAAAGAAAATCAAATAAGCAGTATAGAAAAAATTGACTTATCGATAAAAGCATTTAACTGGGGTGATAGGTCACACGATTTTGTATCTAAAACTGTAACTTTTGAGCCATAACAAATAAATAAAATTGTCAAACAGCGTACATCTTAGGGTGTGCGCTGTTTTTATACCACTCACAAGGGGCCGCATTTTGCTGGCCCTTTTAATTTTACAGAAAGGAGTGTGATTACATGGCGGTTGACGGTAGTTTGATTTTTAATACCAAAATCGACACAAGCGGTCTTAACAGCGATATTGCAAGAATCAATAAAGCTATTGAGGCGGCTCAAAAGAAAGCACAGTCGGGGGCAAGGCAGACAGCACAAACTGCTAAAGGGCAGGCTGATAAATCGTCTCAGGCGGCAGAAAACTCAGCAAAGCGTGAAATTACTGCCACACAGGAAAAAGCTGAACAGGCTCAAAACTCGGCAAAGCAAACCGCACAGGCGGCGGAAAAGGTATCAGAATCAGTCGAGCAATCTGCCAAAAATGTTGTTGATAAGGTTGAGAGTACAGCTAAGCGAAATACCGAGGAAGTCAGCAAAAGCACAAATGATACTTGCGAAAGCGTTAAGAAATCAGTTTCTATGAGTGCAAAAAAGGCTAAGCAATCATTACAAACAGTCAGAACGGCTGTTGACAGACTGCAAAGCAAAGCGAAAATGATTGGCAGAACGCTGCTTACCGCTTTCGGTACGGCGGCGGTTGTGAGCTTTGGCAAGGAAAGCATAGAGCTTGGCTCGGACCTTGCAGAAGTGCAGAATGTAGTTGATGTTACTTTTAGTCATATGTCTGCAAGTGTGGACGATTGGGCAAAGTCGGCACAAAAAGCCTACGGCTTGTCTGAAACTATGGCTAAAAAATATGTCGGCACTTTTGGCTCTATGGCGGAGGCTTTCGGCTTTACAGAACAGCAGGCATTTGATATGTCCACATCATTAACTGCTCTTACGGGCGATGTGGCGTCATTTTATAACATCACACAAGATGAGGCATACACAAAACTAAAATCTGTTTTCAGCGGTGAAACAGAAACGCTCAAAGACCTTGGCATTGTGATGACGCAGAACGCACTTGACAATTACGCAATGGCAAACGGATGGGGCAAGACCACATCTGCTATGACTGAGGCAGAAAAGGTAACGCTTAGATATAACTTTGTACTCGGTCAGTTGAGCAATGCAACGGGTGACTTTGCACGCACTCAGAACAGTTGGGCAAATCAAACGAGAATTTTACAGCTGCAGTTTGACAGTATAAAGGCTACAATCGGTCAAGGCTTGATAAATGCTTTTACTCCGCTGCTTAATTGCATTAATCAGTTTATCTCAAGACTTAGCGTTGCGGCACAGAAGTTTAAAGACTTTACAGCTCAGGTGTTCGGCTATTCTACTGCAACAAGCAATGCGACAAGCTCATCTGTAAGTGATATGTCAGACCTTGCAAGTCAAGCGGACAGCTCTGCTTCTGAGATTGAAAAAACATCGGAGGCAGCCGAGGACTTACAGAAAAACCTTGCAGGCTTTGATGAACTCAATGTGATGAGCGACACCTCGGACAACAGCTCAGACACAAGTACGCAAGCGCCAAGCTCTGAAATCAAATCAATGCAAAATGCACTTGAGCAAGCTATGCTTGAAAGCGACAGGCACACAAGCAAGACTATTGGCAATATTGTAAATTCGCTTGACAAGGTAAAAACCGCCTGCGTAACAATTAAAAATTCGTGGGAGAAAGTGTGGAATAACGGCACAGGCGAAAAGGTGCTTGGAAATATTAACTCATTAATTAACACTTTTGTAGGCACAGTTGGTGATATTGCAGAGGCTTTTACAAATGCTTGGGACAAAGCAGGCTTAGGCGACAGCGTGGTGCAATCGTTTATCGACAAATGGAACAGCCTTGTTGAGCTTTTGGATACGGTAGGCGATACATTCAGGCAGGTGTGGAATGACGGTAAGGGCGAGAAAATTTGGAGCAATATACTTGAGATTATCCGCAACTGCAATAACTATACTGAAACTCTCAGAACCAAAATTAAAGACGCCTGGGAGAAAAACGATACAGGCAGAAAAATTTGGGAGAGCATATTAGGCATTGTCGAAGATATAACAGGGCTGCTTGATGAAATGTCAGCTGACCGCCTCGAATGGCTTGAGGACCTTGACATTAACCCCGTTGCACAGGCGGTTGAACGCTTGACCGAGGGATTCAGAAATCTGCTCAAGGCTTGCGGAGATAAGCTAAAACAAGCGTACAAGAATGTTTTATTGCCGCTTGCAAAATGGACGATTGAGAAAGCTGTACCGGATTTGTTAAATTTGTTTTATGAGGCTCTTGAGGCAATTTCAGATATAGTTAATAAGATAAGTCCGGATATGTTAAAAGCAGTAGCAACGGGTATTGGCGCTGTTGCCACAGCAGTTATCGCATTCAAGACAGGTAAGACTATTGCGAGTGGTATAAGTGAAGTCACATCAGCAGTTAAAAACATCAGTTCGGTTATTTCGGCTAACCCTCTGCTTATTATAGCAAGCGCAATAACGGGTATTGTTTCAGCGGTTCAAATTTACAATGAACTAAAATGGAGCAATTCTGAGGCTAAAAAGTTTTGTGATGAAATAGACGATGTGAAAAACAGACTTGAAAATACAACGCAGAAAATTACCGACACAATCAAAAATACATTAGATAAGGTTGACCAGCTCTATGCTGATAATACATTGATTGATGAATATCAGGATAAACTTGAAACCTTAATCAGCAAAGCCGAACTTACTCCCGAAGAACAGTCAGAATTGCAAACTATCGTTACATATTTTAAAGATAATGTTAGCGGCTTTAGCGATACATGGGATAATTATGTCACAATAAGCGATGGGGGTAAGGTCGAGCTGAAAGGTGATTTATCTGAGATACAAGATGAAATCAATAAAACTATCGATGATTACCAAAAACTTGCTAATCAATCTGCACTTTCAGAATTACAAACTGAAAATGCCAAAGCTAAAATTACAGCAAATAAAAATACAGCCGAAATCAAAACGGAAATGAAATCTAAATACAGTGAAATACAGAGCACACAAAAGAAATTAGATGACTTTCTAAAAAAGAGAAATATCACACAAAAAACACTCGAAAATTATTACTATGGAGGTGGAGCAAAAAACGATGCTTTTTATAAAGAAGGCATTGAACTTTTGGAAACATTACAAGATGAAAGTGAAGCATATGATGATTTACAAGACAAATATAACGAATCAGTTGGTGAAATTAATAAATTAATAATGACTAACGATGATTTAATAGATGTTCAAAAAGTCCTGAATGGAGATTATTCTGATGCCGCTGCAGTATTAATGGCATATAATCAACAGATGATTTCACAAAACGATATTCTTTCAGCAACTGACGAAAATGGTAAAATACTTTGGGCATCAATGGATAAATTAAAAGAGGCAGCAACAGAAAGCGGAAAAAACACAGTGCTTGGACTTGTTGAGGGTACTAAAGATTATCAAGGTGCACTTGCGAAAAATAGCCAAGGATGGGCTGAAATAATTATCTCTGAATATGAAACAGGAATGGATATACATTCACCTTCAAGAGAAATGTATAAGCGTGGACAATATACAGTTTTAGGTCTTGTCAATGGTTTATCTGATACAAGTATAAAGGTACAGAGTGTCATTACCATGATGTTAAAGAATATAAGAATGGCTTTAGAACCTATAAAAACAATCTTTTCAAATGTGTTCACTCCGATTTATGACATTCTAAAAACTCCTCTTAACAATGCACTAACAGGAATTGAAACCTTTATAAACGGCTTTATTTCTGCAATCAATAAAATGTTGTCGGGTGTGGACACGGTTGCAAATTCGATAGGCAAGTTGTTTGGGCAGGAATGGCACGCAGGTCGGCTTGATAAGGTGCAAATTCCCAAACTTGCTACAGGCACATATGTACCTGCAAATTACGGTGAATTTCTTGCAGTTCTCGGCGATAATAAGCGTGAAGCGGAAGTTGTTTCGCCGATATCGGCAATGAAACAGGCTATGTCGGAAGTGCTTGCGGAATACGGTGGAACAGGCAACAGCGGAGATATACACATAACTTTGACAATGCCTGACGGCAGAGTGCTTTTTGAGGCTGTTGCTGATGAAAACAGCAAAATCAAGAAACGCACAGGCAGGTCCGCTTTTGCGTAAGGAGGGATAAGATTGGGTGAATTTAAAGGCTATTTAATTAAATTCCCGAAAAACGGCTTGCAGTTTCCACATAAGCTCATAGCTAAAGAAAGTTATCAAGCCACACCTTTACAGCGTACGGAGATTAAAGCTTATCGTGACAGCAACAACCTTTTAAGGCGAGTAACATCACCGAACAACAAAACTAAGATTACATTCAATACCAAGGACGGTCTTACCCTTGCTGAAATGAGAACTATTCGCAGTGTTTTAAACGGTGCTATGTCAAATTCTCAGCAACGCAAGCTCAATGTTGAATACTGGGACGATGAACTTCTTGCGTACCGCACTATGACCGCATATATACCCGATATAACATACACGCCAAAGATAATTACTGCGGATAATATAAAATATTCCGCCGTAACATTTACATTTATTGAATATTAAGAGGTGGTTAATTTGCTTGAGGTTTCAAGCCTGCACAAAAAGCAGGCAATCGAAAATTTGATTGAAAATATACTGACAATCTCATTTCCCGACGGTGAATATCCGGATATAACAGAGAAAAACATAGCAAGCGAAAGTATGAGCCTTAAACAGTCAATTTGTGACGAAAGCAAGCTGAAATTTGGTGGCTGTATTGCCGCTGAAATTAACATTGACATTGTAAATTCAATTGACAGAACCTTTACAAATGACCTTGTAGGCAAATGGATAAGCGTAAAATTAACGCAGCGTTTTCCGAGCGGAGAAAAGCTGCTGCCATCTGCAAAGCTGTTTTTAGGTACATCACTTTTGCCGGGAGAAACCGTAGTTGCAAAGGAATATTATTTGTTTAGCGGTATTATTGACAGTGCCAAGCTCGACAAGAATAACCGCAATAAGCGACACATTGTCGCTTATGACGCACTCTCTATGTTATATGATATTGACGCAACAAATAAGCTGTTTGATTTATGGAAAACTTATCCAAACGGCTATAAAATCGGCGAATTGGTTGTGCTATGCCTTAACTACAACGGAAAGCATATGATTCAGGTCGAGGATAACAAAGAAATTCTCGACGAAGTAATAAACCAACAGTCAGGGCTTACCGTGCGTGATTTTCCGACATATAATCAGGCGTGGCTTGAAAATTCAGACACAATTACATACGGCGAGCTGCTCAAGAATTGTTGTGAATTGCTCGGAGTATTCGGAACAATTATTCCTAATGCAAGCTATGGTGTTTTTAGATACATCGAACTCGGCAAGAGTACAGAAACATACGATTTTTACGAAAATCTATATGCTGAGGAATATAACAGCAGCGGCTATAACGGCTTTAGTTTTTCTTACGGTTACTCGTTAAATGACAGAAAAGCTAAAACCACCGTGGCAGAGTCACAGTGGGGCGAGGATGTTGTAACATATGATTTTACTAAAAATGTAGTCTGTTGGCAGAAAGATGACGGCATTGGCGGCGGACTGGTGCACGATGTGCAAAGTTTATTGCATGGAAAAACAGGCGAACGATTTTATAATTGTTCCTACACACCGCTTGCAGCTACTCTTGACGGCAGGCCTTGGGTGCAGATTGGTGACGGATTAGAAATTGAAAGCTATGTTACTGATTCAAACGGTGATTTTGTCTATGATAACGCAGGACAACCTAAAAAAGAGAAAGTAAAAGCCTATGTGTTGAGCCGTACACTGAGCGGAATTAAAGCTCTGACAGACAGCATAGAGGCAAAGGGGGAATAAATATTATGGCATACATAAAAACAAATTGGGAAGACGCACCGAGCACAGCTACACCACTTTGCGCAGAAAGCCTGAACAAAATCGAAAACGGCATATACGAGAACAGCATAGACATAGCGCTTGCAGGTGGCAACATCAACACGCTAAGCGAGAGAATAATTGCGATTAACACAGCCTTATCTGCAAAGGCAGATAAAACCGAGCTTGAAGATGAAATAACAGACCTTGACGAAACAGTGACAATGAAGATTAATCTTAAAGCTGATAAAGCGACAACCTTGGCAGGGTATGGCATTGAGGATGCATATACAAAAACATATGTGTCCAAGGCGCTTAGCTATAAGCTCGACAAAAAGCCATTTGATACTGAACCTACAAAGGATAGTCCTAATTATATTACAAGCGGCACTGTGTATAACAGTGTTAATTCGCTTAGGCAGACCGTTGCGCAGAACAAAGCCGATATAGAAAAATCGCTTGCAGACAAATATGATGCGGCGAATAACGAAATCGGTTCGGGAGAATTATCTCCGGCGCAGACAATTTATGAGGGCAGTGAGGGAAACTTCGTTTACGCAAAGAACGGCGACGCAGTTACTGTGTCTGTAAATATTACAAGTATGTTGGCGGATAAAAACTATTTACAAATGTCGGGTTTGCCGTTCCCGTCAAAAGCAGAAAGTAGACTTGCAAGTATTGCCGTATATTCTACAAAGAATAACTTGCGTAATGTGAGAATAGACGGTTCGTGGATTTACATAAGTGCACCGTCCGATAAATTTGTTGAAGATGAAAAAATGAATTTTGTTGTTACATATATTATTCGCAGATAGGAGGATTAAAATGGAGGTTACAGAAAAAATTACACTCGATATGCTCACAAAAGACAGTGTAAGCGTATTAAGACAGAAGTTTATCAATCTCGGTGGCGAAGATGTGCAGGTCGGTGAAAATGTCCGCAATGCTTTTACAAACTGTGAAGATGACAGAAAAATTTTGAAAGAACAGCTTTCGGAAGAATATTATAACGCTATTATGGCAGTTTGGGAGGGTTGATTATGGCAAAAGTAACTTGTGTTGATGTTTCGGAATTTCAGCAGAGTATCGACTTCAACAAAATGAAAAACGACGGTATAAAAGCTGTCATTATAAGAGCAGGCTATGGCAGAGAAGCAAGTCAGAAAGACAGTATGTTTGAAAGCCACTATCGTAATGCCAAAGCGGTAGGCTTGATGATTGGTGCATATTGGTATAGTTATGCTGACAGTGTGAACGATGCTGAAAAAGAGGCAAAGGCTTGCCTTGAGTGCATTAAAAGCAAATCACTTGATATGCCGGTTTATTACGATTTAGAAGATTATTCGATGATAAAACTCGGCAAAACAAAACTTACAGCGATTGCAGAACGATTTTGCGAAACAATCAAGAAAAGTAACTACAGAGCAGGTGTGTATGCCAATCTGAATTGGTTTAACAACTGTCTTGATTATGATGAATTGAAGAGAAAATACAGTATCTGGCTTGCTCAGTATAACGATAAAGCAGAACTTGACTGCGACATTTGGCAGAACAGCTCTTCCGGTCGTATTAACGGCTACAATGGCAGACTTGACACTAATGTAATTTACAACGATGATATTTTCAGCGTGAAGTCTGATACAAAAGTTGAAAAGCCAACATTGACTTATCGTGTGTACGCAGACGGCAAATGGTACAGCGAGGTTAAAGGCTTGTCAAAGGTTGCCGGCAGAGCAAAGCAGGCTATTTCAGCGGTTGCGATTAAAGTCAGCAAAGGCAACATCAAATACAGAGTGCACATGCTCAACGGTGATTGGCTGCCGTGGGTTGACGGTTATGACATCAAGGACGATATCAACGGCTACGCAGGAATTAAATGCAAGGTCATTGACGCCGTACAGGTCGAGTTTAGCGGCGTGAGGGACTTCAAGGCAACCTACAGAGTGCGTAAACAGGGCGCAGGCTTTTTCGATTGGCAGTACAACACCGAAAAAGACAGCGAGCAGGACGGTTACGCAGGACTTCTCGGCACTAAAATTGACGGTGTGCAGATTACATTGACATAATGGAGGGTTAGCTATGAATAATTTTTTAGATTTGGCAAGAATTGAAGTTTCAGAATATGTTTTAGCTCATCTTGATAAATCGGAAGAAATTCCTGATTTTGAAGTGTTTGTCGTGTGGTCTTGTAAAACATTACAAAACTATAAAGCTTTGATAAGTACTTCTCTACCGGATGGTATGTACTACGAAATTACCTATAACGGTGATAAAAACGAGCTTTATTTTGACGCTTATAAAAAGTTTGAAAATAAATGTAGGAAATTGGAGGAATGAAAAATGAAAGAAAATATTATTCAGGCTACTGTTTCAGTAGCTATCGGTGCATTGGCGGCTTATTTTAACATCTTATTAATTCCTGTTCTTGTTCTCTTTGCGGTAATGGTTATAGATTACTGCACAGGAATGGCATCTGCCTACAAAAATAAAGAGATTAAGAGCAAGACAGGCTTGATTGGCATACTCAAGAAACTGAGCTATCTTGTTCTCGTATGCGTGGGCGGTGTTGTTGATTATCTTATCTGCGCAGGACTCGCAAGCGTGGGAATTGACTACAGCAGTTACTGCTTTGGATTGATTGTGGCTGTATGGCTTATCATCAATGAGCTTATAAGTATTCTCGAAAATCTGAGCGAGCTTGGAACACCGATTCCACCGTTTTTAGTTAAAATTGTACACAGATTGAAAGACTCGGTTGATAGTAAGACTGATTATGATACTGATAAAAAAGAATAATACATAAGTTTAGCCCCACACTTGCTAAGTAAGAAGTGTGGGGCTGTTTTTAATTGTTATCATCAATAAACTATTTTTAAAACTTTTTCGTGTTATCAGATATTCGCAATGAATAAATATAGATTGAGTATGTAAATGAGTATGTAAGAAAAAGTCAGTAAATACCCGATTTTTTGAACTTTAAAGCTGACTAACATTTGACTAACATTTTTGAAATTTAAAGCAGTTTTAGGCGGTGTTTTGCGATAAATATAAAAAGAAAAACCGCACCCAAACACCTAAAAAACGGCTTGGTTATGCGGTTTTTGCTTTGGAGCTGGTGAACAGACTTGAACTGTCGACCTACTGATTACGAATCAGTTGCGCTACCAACTGCGCCACACCAGCAAATCGTGACTAACAATATCTATTATACAACGAATATTTGAAAATTTCAAGACTTATTTTGGGAACAATATGGTAATAATTTACAGTGATTTATATTCACTTTTGTGGAATTATTATAAACTTTGTATTATAATTGTTGTAATAGTTAAAATATATATCAAGCATTTATATACAAAGGGTGTGTAGAATTGGCTAAATACGAAGGAAAAAACAGTTCTTTTGCATTAAGACTAAAACAACATCGTGAGCTTTGCAGACTTACACAGCAGCAGGTTGCCGATATTTTGAATATTAACAGAACAACCTATACAAAGTACGAAACAGGTGTGTCCGAGCCGAGCCATGAAGTTTTAAGAAAAATCGTTTCTATTTTCGGCACGGATTATAACACTTTGCTTGGTAACGGAAGTTCTTTTTTACCGATAGTTCAGGATCCTGACGATACTTTGAAACTGTATAACCTTTCAAATGACGAAAAAAAGCTTTTGATTGCTTACAGAGCAATGTCCGACGAAAATAAAGCGGATACACTTAATAAGATGAAAGAAAAATTGGGAATTGTTAATAAGTGATTTCGGATAGCATGGGGTTAATTTTGGATTAATAAATGTAATAAAATCACGCATAAAATGAACATAAAAATTTGTAAAAATCCTTTACATTTATTATCCTTTGTGTTATAATCAACTTGTTGACCGCTGCCTCGGAACAAGGGTTAAGCCGATAATTCGGATTTTCACAGCCTTACTCTGGGACGGTTGGCTAAAATTTTTACAAAGGTGGAAACGCAAATGTTAAAAGAAGAAAAGCAGGCTATCATGGCCGAGTACGCTACTCACGAAGGCGACACAGGTTCTCCTGAGGTACAGATTGCTCTCCTTACAAAGAGAATTAATGACCTTACAGAGCACCTCAAGGTTCATAAGAAAGACCATCACAGCAGAAGAGGTCTTCTTAAGATGGTTGGTCAGAGAAGAAGCCTTCTCAACTACCTCATTAAGGTAGACATTGAGAGATACCGTTCTATTATTGCAAGACTTGGTATCCGTAAGTAATTTTGCAAATCAGGGCAAGCGCAAGCTTGCCCTAAATTCCGTTTTTGCGTAAATTTTCTCAGCTGTATTTTAGCGGTAAAACGGGTAAAAAATCTGTAAAATTTTATTGTTTTTATCGGTTTTATTGCTAAAACAGCGTGAAAATCCGCAAGATGTTTATTACAGAAATCGTATGATTTCAGAAAGGATTTTTACAATGAACAGATTAATGACATTCGACAAATACAGAGTGTTTGAAACAGAATTTGCCGGCAGACCTTTAAAGGTTGAAACAGGTAAAATGACACAGCTTGCCAACGGTGCTTGTCTTGTACATTACGGTGATACAACAGTTCATGTTGCTGTTACCGCATCTCCAAAGCCGAGAGAGGGCGTTGACTTTTTCCCGCTTTCAGTTGACTATGAAGAGAAGATGTATGCCGTAGGTAAGATTCCGGGTGCCTATCTCAAGAGGGAGGGCAGACCGTCAGAAAAAGCTATCCTTACAAGCCGTGTAATTGACCGTCCGATCCGTCCGCTTTTTGACAAGAGCATGAGAAACGACGTTTCTATCGTTTGTACCGTAATGAGCGTTGACTTGGACTGCTCACCTGAAATTACAGCTATGATAGGTGCGTCAATCGCTATTTCAATTTCTGATGTTCCGTGGAACGGCCCTATTTCAGGCTGTTCTGTAGGTATGATTGACGGCGAGTACATCATCAACCCGACAGAGGCACAGAGAGCGGTTTCTAAGATGGCTACTACTGTTGCATCAACAAGCACAAGAATTGCTATGATTGAGGCAGGTGCAGACTGCGTTACAGATGATGAGATGTACAATGCCATTATGGCAGGTCACGAGGCTAACCAGAAGATTATTAAGTTTATCGAGGGCATCAAGGCTGAAATCGGCAAGCCTAAGTTTGAGTTTGCAAGTCTTGAGCCTGACCACGATATGTTTGAGGCTATCAAGGCATTTGCAGAGGAAGATGTAAAGGTTGCTCTTGATACCGATGACAAGACAGTTCGTGACGAGAGATTAAAGCCTATTTACGAGGCTGTTCACGCAAAATTTGATGAGATTTATCCTGACAGTGAAGCGCTTATTGACGAGTGCCTTTACAAGACACAGAAGTTCATCGTTCGTCGTTGGCTGCTTGACGAGCAGAAGCGTGTTGACGGCAGAGGTATGGATGATATTCGTCCGCTCGCAGCAGAAGTTTCTGTACTTCCGAGAGTTCACGGTTCGGGTTTGTTTACAAGAGGACAGACACAGGTTCTTACAATCGCTACTCTCGGCCCTGTATCTGACAAGCAGTTGCTTGACGGTATTGACGGAGAAACAGAGAAGCGTTACATTCACCACTATAACTTCCCGAGCTATTCAGTAGGCGAAACAAAGCCAAGCAGAGGTCCTGGCAGAAGAGAAATCGGTCACGGCGCACTTGCAGAGCGTGCTCTCGTTCCTGTAATTCCGCCTGTTGAGGAGTTCCCATATGCATTAAGACTTGTATCTGAGGTACTTTCTTCAAACGGTTCAACTTCGCAGGGTTCTATCTGCGGTTCTACACTTGCACTTATGGACGCAGGTGTTCCGATTAAAGCTCCTGTTGCAGGTATTTCTTGCGGCCTTATCACAGAGGGCGAGCGTTGGATGACAATGGTTGACATTCAGGGCCTTGAGGACTTCTTTGGCGATATGGACTTTAAGGTAGCAGGTACAAAAGACGGCATTACAGCTATTCAGATGGACCTTAAAATCAGCGGTCTTACACCTGAAATGATTAAAGAGGCACTTGCAAAGACACATAAGGCTCGTAACTATATTCTCGATGAGGTTATGCTCAAGGCTATTGCAGAGCCGAGAAAAGAACTTTCTCCGTATGCTCCTAAGATGTACACAACTACAATTCCTGCCGAGAAAATCAGCGAGGTTATCGGTAAGAGCGGTAAGGTTATCAAGGAAATTCAGGCTGAATGTGAAGTTAAAGTTGACATTGAAGAAGACGGCGATTACGGTAAGGTATTCGTATCGGGTATTGATGCTGACAAATGCAACAGAGCTATTGAGATTATCAAGACTATCGCTATTGATCCGGAGCCGGGTGCTATGTACCTCGGCAAGGTAACAAGACTTATGGACTTTGGCGCATTCGTTGAGATTGCACCTGGCAAAGAGGGTCTTGTTCACATTTCACAGCTTGATGTAAAGCGTGTTGACAAGGTAACTGATGTTGTCAATGTTGGCGATGTGATTCGTGTAAAAGTAATGGAAATTGACGAAAAGGGCAGACTTAACCTTTCTCGCCGTCAGGTTCTTATAGATGTAGACGGACTTACTCCTGAAAACGATGTAGATACAGAGAGAAAGCCACGCCCACGCAGACCTTTTAATGAGAGAAGAAACAACAACAGAAGATAAATTCTGCTGAAAAAGCAGTGAAACACTCCGCTTTGGATTGCCAAGGCGGAGTGTTTGTTTTAATTATTTAGCCTCAAATACGCTAAACCATAAATTATTAATATTTTTTAATTAAAAAAATAAAACGAAAAGCTCATTGGTTTTAGATTATTTGCAAAACCAATGAGCTTTAAATTTATCCCTGCGGAATGAATCCCGAAATAAATACAATCAATACAAGAACAGGTAATACATATTTTATATACGGTTTAAAAAATCTTGGAAATTTGATACCCTCGCCCTGATTACACTCATTCAAATAGCCGTCAAATCCCCAACCGTATTTTGTTGAACAGAAGAGCGAATACAAGAATGCGCCTACAGGAAGAAGAATATTGCTTACCGCAAAGTCCTCAATATCAAGTACGCCTTTGCCTAAAATATTGAATCCGCTTAAAAGATTAAATCCGAAAATGCAAGGCAGACAGCCTATAAGCATAATTATCGCATTTATAATTACGGATTTTGTGCGGCTCATATTGAACATATCAATACAGAACGAAATCAGATTTTCAAACACCGCAATTACGGTTGAGAAACACGCAAAGGTCATAAACATAAAGAACAGCGTGCCCCAGATTCTGCCGCCTGCCATATTTACAAATACATTCGGCAGTGTAACAAATATAAGTGCAGGACCTTGATTCGGTTCAACTCCGTATGAAAAACAGGCAGGGAAAATGATAAGTCCTGCGGTGATAGCGACAAAAGTATCAAGTATGCAAATTTTAATTGATTCGCTCGGCAAAGTTTTTTCTCTTGTCATATAACTGCCTAAAATTTCCATAGAAGCAATGCCAAGGCTTAGTGTAAAGAATGCCTGACTCATTGCTGATGTAATTATATGTCCGATTCCGATTGACTGCACTTTTTCTAAATCAGGCACAAGGTAAAACTTTATGCCCTCGGCAGCACCTGATAAAGTAAGACTGTTTATCGCAAGAATAATAATCAGTGCAAGCAATAAAATCATCATAACCTTGCTGACTTTTTCAATTCCGTTTTGTATGCCTTTGCTGCACACAAAAAATCCTGCAATAGCCATAACAGCCATCCATATTATCATCTCAACAGGATTAGACATCAGATTTGAAAATACATTGCCGACCTGTTCCGCCGTCATTCCGCTTTCAAATGTACCCGTTGCAAATTTGAAAAAGTAGCTTAGCATCCAACCCGATACAGGTGTGTAGTACATCATAAGCAGATAGCAGCCGAGTATGCAGAACCAACCGTGAATGTGCCACTTGCTTTTTGGTTTTTCAAGTTTTTTGTATGCGAGTACGGCACTTTTTTTACTTGCTCTGCCGATTGCAAGCTCCATAGTCAGCACGGGTATGCCCATAATTACGAGGAACAGCAGGTAAAGGAGTACAAATATTCCGCCGCCGTTCTGACCTGTAACAAAAGGAAATCGCCATACATTGCCGATACCGATTGCACAGCCTGCGCTGACAAGTATAAATCCGAGTTTGGATTTAAAATTTTCTCTTTCCATAAATAATCTCCTAAAAGGCAAAATACATTATAATTATATAAAATATTAATATACATTGTCAAGCAATTTAAAAATAAAGTATATAAAATAAGAATTATTATTATTTTACTTGATTTTTCCAAAATATGTGATATAATAAAGTAAAATAAGTAGTGATTACTAAGTTATCTGATTTAGCGTAATAAACTTTATTTTAGGGGGTTAAACAATGGATAAAGTTAATTTAAGAAAAATCGCAATAATAGGTTGCGGATTTGTAGGTTCGGCTTCGGCTTTTGCGTTAATGCAGAGCAAAATGTTTTCGGAAATCGTGTTGATTGACGCAGACAAAGATAAGGCAGAGGGCGAGGCTATGGATATAAGCCACGGTATTCCTTTTGTCGGAAATATGAAAATCTATGCAGGTAGCTATGACGATATAGTTGACGCTTCAATTATTGTAATTACTGCCGGTGCGGGACAAAAGCCGGGTGAAACAAGACTTGACCTTGTACATAAGAATGTCGGAATTTTTAAGAGCATTATTCCTGAAATTGCAAAAAGAAACTGCCGCGGCATATTGCTTGTGGTTGCAAACCCTGTTGATATTCTTACATATACGGCTCTTAAACTTTCGGGTTTTGAGGAGAACAGGGTTATCGGTTCGGGTACGGTGCTTGATACCGCAAGACTTAAATGTCAGCTCGGTGAGCATTTGTCGGTTGACAGTCAGAGTGTGCACGCATATATTATAGGTGAGCACGGTGACAGCGAAATTGCCGTATGGAGCAGTGCGAATGTTTCGGGTATTCCGCTTGATGATTTCTGCGAGATGAGAGGTCACTATAATCACGATAAATCGCAGGAAAATATCGCAGAAAAGGTTAAAAACAGTGCCTATGAAATAATTGCGAAAAAGCGTGCTACATATTACGGTGTTGCTATGGCGGTAAAGAGAATTTGCGAGGCAATTATCCGTGACGAAAAATCCATACTTCCTATTTCTTCACTGATGCACGGCGAGTTTGGTATTGACGATGTAGTGCTTAGTATGCCGTCGATTGTGGGTGCAAACGGTATTGAAACTAAAGTTCCGATTTCTCTTAGCGAGGACGAAGAAATCAATCTTAAGAAATCTGCCGATACTTTGCGCAGTATTCTTGATGATTGCGAAATTTAAAAGCAGAGTAAAAGGTGGCTGAAAATTCAGTCACCTTTTTGCTTTTATATTTAATTCTGCGATAAGTTGTAATGAATTTTTATGATAGTATGATAATTAGGGGATAGCGTAGTGTTTCGTTATGCAATTAAAAAATTTCCCAATACTATAAATCCCAAATAACCTCTTACAAATCAGTTTCTGTATCAAGCAAAACAAAATGATTTTTTCTGTAGTCTAAAATACCGTCTGATTTCATTTTGCTAAGTTCTTTAGAAAGAGCACTGCGGTCGAGATTTAAGTAATCTGCCATCTGCTGACGGTCAAACGGTATTTCAAAGTCTGTAGAATCGGCTTTTACCGATTCTTCCGACAGATAGGCAAGAACTCTTGTACGCACTGCTTTTGATGAAGTGCAAAAAATTCTTCGAGAAAGAGCAAGATTTTTTTGAGCCGAAAGCATAAGCAGACTGTTCAAAAATTTCGGGTACCACGGCTGATTACTGTTTTCCGGTTTAAGAGCGTTTTTTAAATTTATAAATAAAATTTCGCAGCATTCGGCGCATACAACATCGACCATCATCGGAGTTTGCGAAAGGGCATAGGTTTCCGCAAAAATTTCTCCTTCGTTTGCATAACTGATTATACTTTTATTGCCCCATATATCAATGTTCTCTATAATGACATTTCCCGAGAGCACAATTCCTACGCTGTCTATAACATCTCCCATATGATAAATATGTGTGTTTTTTGCATAAATGCGTTTTTTCATATATTTACTCTTGTTCATTTGAGTAATTTCCTGTTCGGACATATTTTTAAATAAAAGTATATCACAAAATTTCATAAAAGCCTCATTTCGTTGCTATAACAACATAATTTCTTTTCTGATTATATTATAATTTATTTGCAAAATCAATACGGAGGTATTTAAGATGATAAGAAGAATTATAAATATAGATGAAGAAAAGTGTAACGGTTGCGGTGCTTGTGCAAATGCCTGTCACGAGGGTGCGATTACAATGGTAAACGGTAAGGCTAAACTTTTGCGTGATGATTATTGCGACGGACTCGGTGACTGTCTGCCAACCTGCCCTACGGGTGCGATTTCTTTTGTTGAGCGTGAGGCTCTCGCATATGATGAAGAGGCGGTAAAAGCCAATATGAAGAAAAAGTCAGAAACATTCGGCGGATGCCCCGGACACAGACTGCAGACATTTAACAGAGAAAGCTCTAAAAATACTGCTTTTGCGGAAGATGTAAAAATGCCGTCACAGCTTGGTCAGTGGCCGTGTCAGATAAAACTTGTGCCTGTAAACGCTCCGTACTTTGACGGCGCAAAGCTGCTTATTGCCGCCGACTGCACAGCATATGCTTATGCGCAGATGCACAATGATTTTATGCGTGGGAAAATTACACTCATAGGTTGCCCTAAACTTGACGATATCGATTACAGCGAAAAACTTGAAAGTATAATTGCAAATAACAATATTTGGAGCGTAACCGTAGTTCGTATGGAAGTACCGTGCTGCGGAGGTCTTGAGTACGCCGTAAAAAGAGCGTTGCAAAACAGCGGAAAGTTTATACCATGGCAGGTTGTTACAATTTCCACTGACGGTAAAATTTTAGATTAAATAATAAATTTCAACTAAAAGCCTTTACATTTGTAGAGGCTTTTTTATGTAGGCGGGGGAGTGCGGATTTCGATTAAATTTAAAAAAGAATATTCACGGAATAAAACGGTATAATATTTTCAAGGACTGCCCATTCGGACAGCCCTTGAGTAAAATTTATCAGCTTGCGTTTTTAATCTGTAATCTTAACTTATCAGAAATCATAGCAATAAATTCGCTGTTGGTTGGCTTGCCTCTGTCGTTGTGGATAGTGTAGCCAAAGTAGGAATTAAGCACATCAACATCTCCTCTGTCCCAAGCAACTTCAATTGCATGGCGAATTGCTCTTTCAACTCTGGATGATGTGGTTTCGTATTTCTTTGCTACAGACGGATATAATTGTTTTGTAACCGCATTGATTATTTCGGGATGTTCAACCGACATAATAATTGAATCCCTTAAATAGTGATAGCCTTTGATGTGAGCGGGAACGCCGATTTCGTGCAAAATTTCAGTTACTTTAAGCTCAATGCCGAATGCGTCAAAAGTTACGGGATTTCCGATGAAACTTTCTTTACTGCGCTTTGTCATATTTACAATATTCTGACAAAGTTCTGAAATGTCATACGGCTTGAGTACAAAATAAGACGCTCCCGAATTCATAACCTGCTGTTCGAGAATTGCGTTGTGGAATGATGAGAATACTATGAAAAGCGGAGCTTTAAGTTTATCTCGTCTTACACTGCGCATTACGCCTATTGCGTCGAGTCTGGTCATAAATGAATCCATAAGGACTACATCCGGCTGTTCTGCCTTAATGCGGTTCAACAGTTCTTCTCCGTCTTTTGAGCAGAAAGCAGGCGTAATGTTGTAATTTTCCATTGTTGCATTGCTTTCCTGCGAAAATTCGGATGCTTCTTCTGTGATGATGAGTTTGATTGCTTTTTCCATTGATTATTTCCCCCAGTAATTTTTCTATGAGATTATATTACCATAAATTGGTAATTTTGGCAATACTTTCCAAGCAAAAAAATTCAATAAATAATAAAATTTTTTTGGCTAAAATAATTAACTGCCAAAAATCAACGGATTTAGCTAAATTATTTGTAATTTTGCATCATATTACCAACATATATTCCGTAACCCTCGTTAGTGGAGTTTACAAAAACGTGGGTAACAGCGCCTACAAGTTTACCGTCCATAACAATAGGACTGCCGCTCATACCCTGAACAATACCGCCCGCTTTATCAAGTAATTCTTCATCGGTTACTTTAAGCGTAAAACTTTCGGCAGAGTTTGTGTTTCTGCTTATGCTTGTAATTTCAATGCTGTATGCTTTCGGCGTATTGCCCTCAAGAGTGGTATAAACAGTCGCTTTACCCGTTTTCAGTTCGGATTCTTTTGCAACTTCAAGTTTTTCTTTATTTTCTGTAAGCGAAGTATCAAATGTGCCGTATATTCCGATGTCGCAGTTATCGGTAATTTTTCCTATAACTTTGTCGGAGAAATATCCGTTTAGACTGCCGGGGGAGCCGTTTGTGCTTTTTGTCACACTGCTTATTTCCGCTATAACCGCTTCACCCGAGGCAAGCGGCATAAGCGTGTAAGTGTCGCAGTCGCAAATGCCGTGACCAAGACCCGCAAAGTAATTTTCGCTTTTCTCATAATAGGTTACAGTGCCTATGCCTGCACTGCTGTCACGCACCCAAGCGCCTATGAGATAATTGCCGGCCGTGTTTTTTATAGGAACTATCTCTTTTGTAAGCGTTTTGTCGTCACGCTCAAAGGTTACTTCAAGGGTATTTCCGTCTGAATTAAGCGCAGCTTCCCGCAGTGTTTCATTGTTTGTAATTTTAGTACCGTTAATTTCCTTTATAATATCGCTTTCTTTAAGTCCGCCTTTTTTGGCGGGACAAACATATTTACTGCCGTCAAAATAACTTTCGAGTTCAACTATCATAACACCGTCCGAATACATTTTAAGTCCGAATGGTTCACCGCCGAGATAGACATATTCCGGCAGTTCTCCGCTGTTGCAGGGAATAGCAGTGGCAGAAAGTGAAATAATAGCTGTAAGGGCAACTGATAAAAATTTATTAAAAAATTTAAAAAAAATCAAAAAAATCACCTACTTTCCGTTGCCATTCTTAGTTTTTGCATTTATAATATAAGAAAACAGGATTTTTTATTATTAAAAATTTTTTTGGAAGATAAAAAGTAATTAAAGCAGTTTATAACTCAAAAATGTTATTATTTTTATAAATTAAAAAATTTTACATTGAAAGGAATTAGAATGGATACTAATTTAAAAGGACTTACTTCGCAAGAGGTAAGTCGCAGAGTAGCGGAAGGTAAGATAAATATTACCTCAAATTTAAAAACAAAATCAATCGGCAGAATATTCAGAGATAACATTTGTACTTTGTTTAACGCAATCAATGTTGTGTTGCTTGCGGCGCTTGCGTTTGTCGGCTCTTACAAGAATATGCTTTTTATCGGCATTATGATTGCCAACACAACAATCGGTATAGTGCAGGAAATTCGTTCAAAGAAAAGTGTAGATAAACTGACTATCCTTTCCGAAAAGAAAGTTACTGTCGTGCGTGACGGCAGAGAGTGCGAAATAAGCAGAGATGAAATTGTACAGGACGATGTGGTTGTTCTTTCCAGAGGCTCGCAGATTCCCGCCGACTGTATTGTGTGTGAGGGCGAATGCAAGGTAAATGAAAGCCTGCTTACAGGCGAATCGAATCTTATAGAAAAAAAGGTCGGTGACGAACTGCTTTCGGGCAGTTTTATCAGTCTTGGCAAATGTTACGCAAAGGCAAACAAAGTCGGCGCAGAAAGCTATGCGGCAAAAATTAACGATGAGGCAAAGTACATAAAGAAAGTTAATTCGGAAATTTTGCGTTCCTTTAATTTTATTATAAAAATATGTACTTTTATTCTTTTTCCCGTAGGCATCGCTTTCTTTATAAGACAGTTCGGTATCAATGACGGCGATTTGCAGGCTACTGTTGTAAGTACGGTTGCGGCTTTGCTCGGTATGATTCCTAAGGGTATGATTTTGCTTACAAGTTCCGTGCTCGCTGTTTCTATTATACGATTGACACGGCAAAAGGTGCTTGTGCAGGAGATGTATTGCATAGAAACTCTCGCAAGGGTTGATGTACTCTGCCTTGACAAAACGGGTACTCTCACTACCGATGAGATGAATGTTACTGATGTTATCACTATGTGTAATAAGGAAGAAATCGGCACGGCACTTGCCTCAATCGCAAAATATTCCGACGACAAAAACGCAACTTTGCTTGCAATTGAAAAGTACGCAAAAGGACAAAAGCATATCGGCTGTAAAAAATTCTATCCGTTCTCGTCCGAAACCAAGTGGTCGGGCGGCGATTTTGATAACGGTAAATCCTATGTAATGGGTGCTGCTGAATTTATATTTAAGGATAAGAATAAGTATAAAGAGGTATTTGATACCATTGAAAGCATTAACGATACGGTAAGAATTATTGTTCTTGCCTCTTCCGAAAAGTCGCTCGGTAACGGTTTGCCAGACGATATTACTCCGCTTGCCGTTGTTCTTATTAAAGATAAACTCCGTGAAAATGTAAACAATACCATAAATTATTTTAAAGAACAGGGAGTGGCACTTAAGGTTATTTCGGGCGACAGTGTAAAAACCGTTCAGAATATCGCAAAAGATACGGGCATAACAGGTGCGGAAAACGCAATTGATATGACTACTGTAAAAACACAGGAAGAACTTGAAAAAGCGGCGGAAAATTGCAGTGTGTTCGGCAGAGTTACTCCTCAACAGAAAAAACAGCTTGTAATTGCGCTTAAGAAAAACGGCCATTCTGTTGCTATGACGGGCGACGGTGTAAACGATGTGCTTGCATTAAAAGAGGCAGACTGTTCAATCGCAATGGCGGCAGGAAGCGACGCCGCAAGAAATGTGTCACAGCTTGTGCTCGTTAATAATGATTTTGCATCAATGCCGGGTGTTGTGGCAGAGGGCAGACGAACAATCAATAACCTTGAACGCAGTTCGGCTTTGTATATTGTAAAAACAATTTATACAATCATACTTTCGGTATTCTTCATATTCTTTCATATGCCGTATCCGTTTGAGCCTATTCATTTTTCACTTGTCGGTGCTCTTACGGTAGGTTTGCCGTCCTTTGTGCTTGCTTTGCAGCCTAATAAAAACCGAATTAAAGGTAATTTTACCTACAATATAATTGCAAGAGCGGTGCCTGCCGCATTCTGTACCGTTCTCAATATCATAGGTATGGCTGTTATTACGAAGTTTACAACGCTTGCACCTGACGAGTATTCTACAATATGTGTATATATGACGGCATTGTGTGCTTATATGCTCATCTTAAGACTTTCATATCCGTTTAATGCATTGAGAATTGCTATGCTTACTGTGTCGGCGGTCGGCATTGTGCTCGGTTGTGTATTCTTTGCCGGATTCTTCTCGCTTGTATGGCTTTCGGTTGACGGACTTATTTTGTTCGGTTTGCTGTCGGCATTTACAATTGTATTATTCAATCTTCTTTATAATTATGCCGAAAAGCTGATTGAGAAAAATAAAAACAAATATAAATAAGAAAGGGGTTGAAAGTGTGAAAATTAAATTACCGACCGATGTCAGAATGATAATTGACAGATTTGAGAAAAACGGTTTTTCCGCATATGCGGTGGGCGGCTGTGTGCGTGATTCTTTACTGCAAAAAGAGCCAAATGATTGGGATATTTGTACCGATGCTTTGCCGCAGGATATTCTTCGCCTTTTTTCTGATTTTCATACTTTCGACACCGGAATAAAGCACGGTTCTGTGTCTGTAGTGATAAATTCTTCCGTGTATGAAATTACAACTTTTCGCATTGACGGAGAGTATTTCGATAATCGTCACCCTGAAAAGGTAGAATTTACGGATGATTTGGTTACGGATTTGTCACGCAGAGATTTTACCGTAAACGCTATGGCTTACAGTGACCGTACAGGTCTTGTAGATCCGTTTGACGGTGCATACGACCTTGAGCTTATGGCGGTGCGCTGTGTAGGTAATCCCGTTGAGCGCTTTACCGAGGACGCATTGCGTATTATGCGTGCTTTGCGCTTTGCCTCGTGCTATAATATGGCGATAGAAAAGCATACCGCCAATGCAATTTTTGAATGTAAAAAACTTTTGAATAATATTGCCGCCGAACGCATAACCGCCGAGTTCAACAAACTTGTATGCGGAGAAAACTGTGAGTACATAATGCGCAGGTTTAAAGATGTGTTTGCGGTATTTTTGCCCGAAATATCAATTATGTTTGGGTACGACCAACATACCAAACATCATAACAAAACGCTTTGGAGGCACACCACCTGTGCAATGACAAATATCGACCCGACTCCGCTTTTGCGAATTACCATGCTTTTTCATGATTTGGGCAAACCTATGGCCTGCAAGCGTGACCCTGACGGTACGGCTCATTTTAAGGGTCATCCAAAATTCAGCGCAGTAATGGCAGAGCAAATACTTGAGCGCCTTAAGTATCCACGGGATTTTATAGACGATTGCGTAACGCTGATTGCGTTTCATGATGTAAGGTTTACAGGCAGTAAACCGCAGATAAAACGAGTGATGAACAAAATCGGTGAAACTGATATGCGCAGACTTTTAAAGGTGCAGTATGCCGATTTAACGGCACAGTCTATGTACCTTAGAGAAGAAAAAATGAGCAAGTATAATCTTGCCTGTGCCGCATTTGAAGAAGTTATAAAGGAAAAGGATTGTTTTACGCTGAAACAGCTTGATATTAACGGTCACGATTTGATAAAAACAGGAATTACCGACGGCAAACAAATCGGAAATATCCTTGATAAATTGCTCGGTATGGTGATTGACGAAAAAATCGAAAATAAAAACTCAATCCTTATGCAGAAAGCAAAAGAATTGAGCGGAATAGATTAATTATATCGCAAACAAAAACCGCAGATAAGTGTCGGCTTATCTGCGGTTAAATTGTTTTTAATCATCATCATACTCGTTATCGGGAGTAATGTTTATCATTTGAGATTCGTTTGAAATTTTCTTTGCATAGTGCCCGATTGTAGCGATAAGTGTAAGTCCTGAAATGCCCTCATATACAAGAGCAATGCCTAAAATAATCATAATTATATCCGCAAAGAAACCGGGTAAGATAATTGTTGTAATCGCAAAAATTATAATAAGTGCGGAAACCACAAAACTTATCCACCAATATTTTACTCCGAGCGACTTTAACTGAAACGACCTTTTAATATCAATGGTACTGTCAACGATAATCAAAATACCGATTATTGCGAATATCATTCCTAAAATCGACTGCGGAGAAATCAAGAAGAAAACTCCGAATGCGGTAGCCGCAATGCCGACAATCATTTCAAAGCCGAAAGACGCTTGTTTTGAAGTGAAATATGTTATGAGATTAAACAGTCCGTAAACCGTTAGCGCACCGCCGAGCGTATAGCAAAGCGCAATGCTTACCTTGTCGGGATAAAAAATCATAACAAAGCCGAGTACGATATAGGCAAGAGCCGAGATAATGGCGGTAGAAATTGCCTTGCCGTATTTTTTGCTTTTGTTTTTGCTCATTAATCAATCACCTCATCAGTCAATGCGCTTGTCGCAGTAGTCGCACATCTGCATACCAAGTTTTAAGTATGAACGATTCGGCAGGTATTCCTCCTGTGCGGTAATGCATCTCGGATTTGTACAGCGTTTGTCTATAACAGAGATTTCTCTGTCCTTAAGCATAAAGTCGTCATCCTGTAAAAGCAGGAGAATAAGTGCCATTCTGCCGTACATACCGTAGAGTGCCTGCTTAAAGTACAGGGCACGGGGGTCGTCGTCTATGTCAACCGTGATTTCGTTTACTCTTGGCAGCGGATGAAGAATGATCATATCTTCCTTGGCTTTTGCAAGTTTCTCTTTGTCAAGAACAAATACATACTTCTGCTTTTCGTATTCCTCTTTGCTTGCAAAGCGTTCCTGCTGTATTCTTGTCATATAAAGTACATCAAGGTCGGAAATAGAACTTGCAAGGTCATTTGAAAATTCATATTTACAGTTATTCTTTTCAAGAATATCAATAATGTAAAGCGGTACTTGTAATTCTTTTGTGGAAATAAGCACAAATGAATTGTTATCGTACTGCGAAAGTGCCTTTATGAGTGAATGTACGGTTCTGCCGTTTAATAGGTCGCCGCAGATACCGATTTTTAGGTTATCAAGTCTGCCTTTTTCGCAGCTTAAAGTAACTATATCGGCAAGAGTTTGTGTAGGGTGAAGATGTCCGCCGTCGCCGCAGTTGATAAACGGAACGCCTGCATACATAGACGCAGCCATTGCAGAACCCTCTACAGGGTGGCGCATTGCGATAATGTCGGCATAGCCACCTACAATTGTTATGGTATCTTTAAGACTTTCACCTTTTGCAACGGAAGAATTGAGCGGATTGTCAAAACCGATTGTTCTGCCGCCGAGTTTGAGCATTGCAGTCTGAAAAGACATTTGAGTTCTTGTGCTCGGCTCATAGAAAAGCGTAGCAAGAATTTTGCCGTCGCAGGCGTGTCTGTAATCGGCAGGATTTTCCATAATTTTTTTAGCTTTTTTAATCAGCATATCAAGCTGTTTTTTCGACATTGCGTCAAGGTCAATAAGATTTTTATTAGCCATTAAAAACACTACCTTTATAATTTTTTTCTATTTTATCAAAAATATACAAGGTTTTAATATCAATAAAGAAAAATAACATTTAAATTTACATTTACCGACAACTGTATAATACATATTTTGTTAAGATTACATTACATTTGCCGAATAAACTTATTTTTTATACTTTTTATTCAAAAATATTCTTTTGACTTTTGCAAAATTATGTATTATAATAAGATGAAATATACAACAAATAGACAAAATTTTACTGTTACACAGAGGGTATTGATTTTGAATTACGATTATACTTTGACCGATACTTTAAAAATGGCAGTCGGCAGTCAGACAGTTTTGCGAAAAGGAAAACCAGAGAGAAAATGTGCGGTATTGCAAAGATTTTTTAATCCTATGCTGATTTTTTCTTTGCTGATTTCGGTTTATGTTTTGATTGCGTATATAAACGGCGATGCACCTCTTACGCCTAAAGCACCGATGTTTCTCGGAGAACCTGCCGATGAATTTAAATACGCATTCAGATTTTACCTGTTTATCTTTTTGAATATACTGCCGACAATTTTGTATGTAATCGGTTTTGCCTTTTCCGTGAGGCAGTATAAAAATGCCGAGTATGCAATAACCGACTGCGGAGTGTTTCTTACAAAAGGCTTGTTTTCAAAAAAGCTGTATTATAAGCCGTACAGAGAGATTTACGATATTCAGATTAGGAAAGAAATTTCTGACATCTTGTGTAAGACGGGTACCGTGACTTTAAGTTTTGAGTTTCCCGAACAGAAAATAGGAAGTCTGACGCCCGTAAATATGGCTCCGCTTAAAATAAAAAATATTTCAGATTATATGGAAGTCTATAAATTGTTACAGGAAAATGTGAGGAGAACAAATTATGTATGATGATTACAAGGTAAGCGATGACTTAAAAAATATGATGAATAACGAACGAATTGTGTGGTCGGGCAGACCTAAGAAGTCGTGCTTTGTGCTTGAGTGTATTTTTAACCCAATGCTTATTTTTGCTTTCATTTGGTTTATGTTTGATTTTATGTTTATAAGTCAAATTTTCTCAAGCGACCTTTCTGAGTTAGACTCAAGCGTATGGATGTTTGTCGGCTTTTTCGCTCTTCATTTAATGCCTGTATGGATATATCTCGGCGGTGTTATTTTTTCTTTCAGAAAGCTGAAAAATACGGAATATGCCATTACCGATAAAGGCATTTACAGTACAAACGGCTGTTTTTCCAAACAGTATAATTTTAAGCCTTTTACAGACCTTTCGCATGTGTATATTCACAGAGGTATTTTTGACCAGTGGCTCGGAGTAGGCGATGTTATTTCCGAATGTCATCATTATGCCGCTGTTCGTTCGAATAGCAGACATTCTGATAACTTTACTATTTCCGATATTCCCGATTATGTTGAAGTTTGCAATATTATAAAAAAGTATCAGACAGATATTTATGCCGATACACAATTCCCAAACGATTACAGACCGCAGTCTAACCACGGTTACAACACAAAGTATTATCCGAACGGCGGAGTAAATCCAAATAATTTTTACGGACAGAACAGCAATCCGAACGCTTACTACAATAACCAGCGCAACGCATATTATAATCAAAACAATGCGCAAAATTACAACAGAAATTATAATGCAAATCCTCAAAACTTCAATTCCGATTACAGCAGTAATCCCGGCTTTACAGGTGAAAACTGCGATACACACGACGGTTATGAAGTGAATGCAGGCAGTAATAATTACGACAGTTGGGATAATCCCAAGGCTAAAAAAGAGAAAGACAGTTGGGATAAGCAGTAATAATTTGTCGGATTTTTTATAAATTTGTTTTGACATTTCATTAATTTGGTACTATAATAAAGAAAACAATACAAAACGGGAGCCGAGCGGCTGAGAGGAAATGAATTGACATTTCGACCGTAAACCTGATTTGGATAATGCCAACGGAGGGACTTTGCAGCGTAAGTTTGTTATAGGCTTACGGTAAATATTTTACATACAAAGTGCGTCGGTTCGGCGCACTTTATTTTTTGCTTTTCGGAGGTGAAGTTATGATAAGAATAAACGGAGTTGATATTGATAAAATTGAAATTTCACTTATGCAGTACCTTGAAGAAAATTCAATTTCACCGCAGAGAATTGCGGTTGAGCTTAACGAGGAAATTCTGCCGAAGGCAAATTATGCCGCTACTGTTCTCAAAGACGGAGATGTAGTAGAAATCGTAAATTTTGTCGGCGGCGGTTGTTGAGTTTTTCCGCATTAAATTATAAAGGAGATAATAATAATGGAAAATGATAAGCTGATTTTAGGCGGACACGAATTTAATTCCCGATTTATTCTCGGTTCGGGTAAGTATTCGCTTGACCTTATAAAAGCGGCAGTTGAAAATGCAGGCGCAGAGATTATTACTCTTGCACTAAGACGAGCTGTAACAGGCAAGGTTGCAAATATTCTTGACTATATTCCTAAGAATGTTACTCTTTTGCCCAATACCTCGGGTGCAAGAAATGCCGATGAGGCTGTAAGAATTGCAAGACTTGCTCGTGAGGCAGGCTGCGGAGATTTTATTAAGATTGAAGTAATCAGAGATTCCAAGTACCTTTTGCCGGATAATTACGAAACGCTAAAGGCTACCGAAATTCTTGCAAAAGAGGGTTTTGTGGTACTTCCGTATATGTATCCCGACCTCAATGTGGCAAGAAGTCTTAGAGATGCAGGCGCAGCCGCTATTATGCCGCTCGGTTCGCCAATCGGTTCAAACAAGGGAATAGCAACAAAGGAGTTTATTAAAATCATCATCAACGAAATAGACTTGCCTGTTATTGTTGACGCAGGTATCGGCAGACCGTCGCAGGCTTGCGAGGCTATGGAAATGGGTGCGGCGGCTGTAATGAGCAATACCGCCATTGCAACTGCAGGTGATATTCCTATGATGGCAAACGCATTTAAAAAGGCGATTGAGGCAGGCAGACAGGCTTATCTTTCGGGTCTTGGCAGAGTAATTGAGAACGGTGCGTCTGCATCATCACCTCTTACGGGATTTCTTGAAAGTTGAGGCGTGAACAATGGAAGAAAGAATTGACCATATGAAATATCTGCCCGATATGGAGCAGATTGATTCTGATATACCCGACAGAGTAATTGCAGAAATGAATGGATATGACCCGTCGATTTATACCGAAAACGATGTAAGACGGGCACTTGAGCACGACGAAAAAACTGTTGACGATTTTAAGGCTTTGCTTTCGCCTGCGGCATTACCTTTGCTTGAAGAAATCGCAGAGGCTGCGAGAGCAGAAACCAAAAAGCATTTCGGCAATTCCGTAAATATGTTTACACCGCTTTACATTTCAAATTATTGTGAGAATTACTGTATTTACTGCGGCTTTAACTGTCACAATAAAATTCACCGTGCAAAGCTGAACGCAGAGGAAATCGAGCACGAAATGCAGGCAATTGCAAAGACAGGCTTGCAGGAAATACTTATTCTGACAGGCGAAAGCAAAAAAATGTCGGATGTTAAGTATATCGGCGAGGCTTGCAAAATTGCGAGAAAGTATTTTAAAGTCGTAGGACTTGAAGTATATCCGATGAACAGCGACGAGTACCGTTATGTGCACGAATGCGGTGCCGACTATGTAACCGTTTTTCAGGAAACCTATAATTCCGATAAATACGAAACGCTCCACCTTGCGGGTCATAAGAGAATTTTCCCGTACAGAGTAAATACTCAAGAAAGAGCTTTGATGGGCGGTATGCGTGGCGTAGGTTTTGCGGCGCTTTTAGGACTTAGCGACTTCCGTAAAGACGCATTTGCCACAGGTATGCACGCTTATCTTATTCAAAGAAAGTATCCGCACGCAGAAATTGCTTTTTCCTGCCCAAGATTAAGACCGATTATCAATAACGATAAAATCAATCCGAAAGATGTACACGAACCGCAGCTTTTGCAGGTTATTTGTGCGTACAGATTGTTTATGCCGTTTGCAAGTATTACTATTTCAACGAGGGAGTGTCAGCGCTTCCGTGACAATGTGGTTGACATTGCGGCAACTAAGATTTCCGCAGGCGTAGATGTGGGAATAGGCGGTCACGACGGTGAAAGAGAGAAAAAGGGCGACGAGCAGTTTGAAATTTCAGACAGCAGAAATGTTGACGAGGTTTACAAGGCTCTTACCGATAAGGGTTTACAGCCCGTTATGAGCGATTACATCTATGTGTAATGTAGTAAGCGTGACGGCAAAGCCGCTTTGCAAAGAAGATTTTTTACAGAAAATACAAAAAATATCCGATTCCGATACACAATATATAATTCTTAGGGAGAAATATCTTTCTGAACAGGAATACTTCAATCTTGCAAAAAATGTACTTTCGGTTTGTGACAAAGACAAATTGATTATACATAATTTTCCCGAAACCGCTGTAAAACTCGGTGTTAAAAAAATTCATCTGCCTTTCGGTGCGTTTACAGATTTAAAGGGCAGAGAGGATTTTGATTTGCTCGGAACTTCCGTACATAGTACGGAGGACGCAATATTTGCCGAAGAAAACGGAGCGGATTACATTACGGCGGGTAATATTTTTGAAACCGACTGCAAAAAAGGACTAAAGGGTAAAGGAGTGAATTTTTTGCGGAATGTGTGTGACAGTGTAAATATTCCCGTCTACGCAATAGGCGGCATAAATGCCGATACCGCAAAAGAATTAAAATCCCTAAACAGAAAGAATTTTGCCGGTGTATGCGTTATGTCACTTCTTATGCGGAGTGAAAATATAAATGACGAAGTTATGAAAATTAAGCGTGAATTGGGGTGATACAGCGTGAAATTTGACAAAAATATGCTTTCGTTATATGCGATTACAGACAGAAAATGCATAGGCGACCGTGGACTTGAGTACAGCGTTGAGCAGGCTTTATCGGGCGGCGCAACAATGATTCAGTTAAGAGATAAGGAAGTCGATTTTGATACACTCTGTAAAGAGGCAGACAGTCTGCTTAAAATTTGCCAAAAGTATAACGCACCGTTAATCATTAACGATAACGCAGATGTTGTAATAAAGACAGGTGCTGACGGTGTGCATCTCGGTCAGAATGATATGGAGCTTGCCAAGGCGAGAGAAATCCTCGGTAAAGATAAAATAATCGGCGGCTCGGCACGCACAATTGAACTTGCAAAAAAAGCAGAGCAAAGCGGAGCGGATTACATAGGCAGCGGTGCGGTGTTCGGCACACTTACAAAGGCAGACGCAAAATACCTCGGTACAGAAAATCTTAAGAAAATATGCGGCGCTGTCGGTATTCCTGTTGTGGCAATCGGCGGTGTAAGCGCAGATAATATACCGCAGCTTGAAAATTGCGGTATAAGCGGCATTGCCGTGGTGAGTGCGATTTTTGGCGCTGACAATATCTGTTCCGCCGCACAAAAATTAAGAAAACTTGCAGACAGCGTAATTTACGGAGGTTAGTTTGAAAACTGTATTGACAATAGCCGGCAGCGACTGCTCGGGAGGAGCGGGAATACAGGGTGATATAAAAACAATAACAATGCACTATTGCTATGCAATGAGCGTCATTACCGCCCTTACGGCGCAGAACACCACAGGTGTTTACGGTATTGAGCAGACGAGCGATGAGTTTATAGCAAATCAGCTTGACTGTGTGTTTACCGATATTTTTCCGGACGCAGTAAAAATAGGGATGGTTTACGGCAATAATTCCGCAAAAGTAATTGCCGACAAGCTCAATTTTTACAAAGCAAAAAATATTGTGACCGACCCTGTAATGGTATCTACCAGCGGCAGCAGGCTCATAAGCGAGCAGGGACTTGAAAATCTGAAAAAATACCTTTTGCCGATTTCCGCACTTGCCACTCCGAATGTACCCGAGGCTGAAATTTTGAGCGGAATTAATATCAAAAATTTACAGGATATGCAAAATGCCGCTAAAATAATTTCAGATAAATACGGCTGTGCCGTACTCTGTAAGGGCGGTCATTTAGAGGATTGCAGTGATGATTTGCTTTACTCCGACGGCGAGTTTTATACTTACCCCTCGGTAAGAATTGACAATCCCAATACTCACGGCACCGGATGTACGCTTTCAAGCGCAATAGCAAGCAATCTTGCGAAAGACTTTGAAATTCCTCAAGCCGTTGAGAACGCAAAGGCATATGTAACAAAAGCAATCGGCGTAAAACTTGACCTCGGCAAAGGCAGAGGACCGCTGATGCATAACTATATTTTACAAAATTTTAAATGAAAAGGCAGATGAAATATGAGAGAATATTCAACACAGATGGAGGCTGCAAGAAAGGGAATTGTAACAAAGGAACTTGAAATCGTAGCTAAAAAAGAAAGAATGACAGTAGAAGAACTTATGCCGCTCGTAGCAGAGGGCAAGGTGGCAATTTGCGCAAATAAAAACCATAAGTGCATTGACCCCGAGGGCGTAGGCTCAATGCTAAAAACAAAAATAAATGTAAACCTCGGTATTTCAAGAGATTGCAAAGATTATGATATTGAAATGGAAAAGGTTATGCAGGCTGTAAATATGGGCGCTCACGCAATTATGGACCTTTCGTCGCATGGCAACACAATTCCTTTCCGCAGAAAGCTCACAAGCGAATGTCCGGCAATGATTGGTACTGTACCTGTTTACGATTCCGTTATTCATTATCAGCGTGACCTTGATACACTTACAGCACAAGATTTTATTGATGTTGTAAGACTTCACGCACAGGACGGTGTGGACTTTGTAACACTCCACTGCGGTATTACAAGAAAGACTATTGAGCAGATTAAAAAGCATAAGAGAAAGATGAACATAGTTTCCCGTGGCGGTTCACTTGTGTTTGCCTGGATGTGTATGACAGGCAATGAAAACCCGTTTTATGAGTATTACGATGAAATCCTCGACATCTGTCGTGAGTACGATGTAACAATTTCTCTCGGTGACGCTTGCCGTCCGGGCTGCCTTGCAGACGCTTCCGATGTTTGTCAGATTGAGGAGCTTGTGCGCCTTGGCGAGCTTACAAAAAGAGCATGGGCAAAGGATGTTCAGGTAATGGTAGAGGGTCCGGGTCATATGCCGATGGACCAGATAGAGGCTAATATGAAGATTCAGCAGACAATCTGCTGTGGTGCTCCGTTCTATGTTTTAGGCCCGTTGGTGACAGATATTGCCCCGGGTTATGACCATATTACTTCCGCAATCGGCGGTGCTATTGCCGCTGCTTCGGGTGCCGCATTCCTTTGTTATGTAACTCCTGCCGAGCATTTGGCTTTACCGAATGTTGACGATGTAAAGCAGGGAATTATTGCCTCTAAAATTGCGGCGCACGCAGCCGATATTGCAAAAGGTGTGCGTGGCGCAAGAGAAATTGACGACAAAATGGCAGACGCAAGAAGAAAGCTTGATTGGGAGGCTCAATGGGATTGTGCCATTGACCCCGAAACCGCAAGAAAAATTCGTGATGACCGCAAACCCGAGCACGAAGATACTTGCTCAATGTGCGGTAAATTCTGCGCAGTAAGAAGTATGAACAAGGCTCTCAACGGCGAGCATATCGACATTCTTTAATTAACAAGTTACATTTTTATACCTGTATTTCAAAATTGCACCTTGCTTTGAACCGCCCCCAAATCGTTAGATTTTTAGTCTAACTTTTTGGGGCGACTCACGGCAGGGTGCTTTTTTGTTGACAAATATGATAAAATAATCTATAATATAAATTAAATAATACTATTATTCAAAATACAATATATACGATATTATACCGATAGATATTCCGACTAAAAAAGTTAAATTTTATACTGTATCGCTTGAAGATTTGGTGGTTTCAAAATTATGTTCAATGCGTGATAAGGATGTTGAAGATATAGAAAACGAATTGGTTTATAAATCTTTGGATTGGAATTTATTGGATAAGTTAATTGATGATGTCTGTTACGGTATGCTGTCTGATTTTGACAGAAATGCATTGGTTATAAATTATAATCATTATAAGGAGAGATTTAAGTGAGAAAGTTGACTTTTAAGGGTTACTTGCTTTTTCAGCTTAAAGAATTGTCGGGATGTAATACAACCTCACTCTATATATTTTCAAATCTTGCTTCTTCTAATGCAAGATTGCAAGATGCGCTTACTATGTACCTTGTTCTTTATACAAAAGAAGATTTAAAAAACAGACTTATAAAAAAATATTCTTATTTAAAAACAGCTTGCAATCAACTTTCCGGTCTTGAAGAAAATAATATAAATGATTTTTTAAATTCGGAAAGATTAAGCCATTATCGTACGATATACCAAAATTATATTTACGAAAAAGATAAAAAAGTTTTGGAAAATAAATTAAAACAAATGATGTATCAGAAAATATGTTTTACAAGAAAATCTAAAAATATGAGCAACTACCGTATTTATAAGGAATTAAACCTTAATCCGGGTAATGCAAATGCTTTTCTGAAGTACGGTGATGTTTCAAAAGTAAGTCTTGATACAGCAAGAAAAATTCTTGCTTTTGTTAATAAATATTAGATTATGCACCTTGCTCGGTGAACCGCCCCCAAATCGTTAGATTTTTAGTCTAACTTTTTGGGGCGACTCACGGCAGGGTGCTTTTTTGTGCCTTTTTAATTCTTTTTTTAATAAAATTAGCCTAATTACTGCAATTTTTAAAAGTATTTTACGCATAGTTAAAGGGGGTGTGATATGAGTACGGAAATTGTGACTGCGCTGATTGTTGCGGGCGGAAGTATTATTTGTCAATTGCTGATAAATGCGTCAAACCGTAAGCGACAGGAAAGCGAAAACGAAAAGACCAAATCATTGATTGTGTATCGGTTAGATCAGCTTGAACATAAGCAGGATAAATATAATCATCTGCAAGAGCGTGTTTTCAAACTTGAGCGAATGTCAGCCGTTACGGACGAAGAAATAAGAGTTGTAAATCATAGAATTGCTGACCTTGAGCATATAAATAGTGAAAAGAAATAAGCTAATATCGCTTTTATGGGCAGAAATTTATATTGAACTTTTAAATTAAAATGTATTACAGGTGGTGAAATTATGAAAAACGGTTTTAAAATATGGGCAAAAGCTGCGGGTATCCGTGCGGCAAAAACCGTGGCTCAAACAGCGATTTCGGTTATCGGCGTGTCTGCGGTGCTAAGTGATGTGAATTGGGTGGCGGTTGCTTCCGCAAGCGTGCTTTCGGGTATTCTTTCGTTGCTTACAAGTATTGCGGGATTGCCCGAAATATCCGATAATAAATAAGTACATTTTTAAGGCATCCGAATATTATGTAATATGAAGATGTGTTTTACTAAAAACTGCCTTAAAAGAGCATTGCGTACATTCCTACAGACGGCACTCGGATATATTCTCGCTAATCTTGCGTTGTTTCTGACGGGAACGGATTTTGCAAATGCAGAAATGTGGAAAAGCGCAGTCTGCGGACTTTTGGTTTCTTCGGTTTCGGCAGGACTTTCAGCGGTTATGAACCTTGAAAAAAAGGAAGAACAGGCAGAGTGTGACGATAAATGCTCACAAGATGAAGAAAACAAATGAATACAATTTTACAAAAAATTAATAATAATATTGTCAGCCGCAGGTCAGCTCGACCTGCGGTTATTGTTTTATGCTGAAATTTGTATTATAATATAAAGGAAATATCGTATGGAAATACTTTCATCTACGCTTAATCACATAGCCGTGCTTTTTTCTTTTATTCTTATCGGCTTTGTTCTTAAAAAGAAAAATATTTTATCTGACGGCAGCGGCAGGACTTTGTCACGCCTTGAAAACGGAATATTTATGCCTGCGGTCGTAATCAATACATTTTGGAATAATTGTACGGTGGAAAATATAAGCCGAAAATGGATTTTCCTTGTTTACAGCACTGCGCTTTTGATTGTTGCGGTAGCGCTTGCTTTTATTATCTCAAAATTTCTTACCAAAGACGAGTATTTGCGTAAAGTGTACAGATATTCGCTTTCGGTGTCAAATTTCGGATTTGTCGGAACTGCGCTTGTTCAGGGCATATACGGCGCTGACAGCATTGAACTTTTCGATTATTTAATATTCACCTTGCCGCTGAATATGTTTACTTACTCAATCGGAATTGCGTGGCTTGTGCCGTCGGACAAGGGCGGATTTTCTTTGAAGTCATTGCTGAATCCGATATTTGTGTCGCTGTTTATCGGCGCAATTCTAGGACTTTTGCAAATACCGAGGGTGCGGCTTGTAAGTACAATTCTTACCGATTGTGCCGCCTGTATGGCACCTGTTGCAATGATTTTGACAGGGTTTGTAATAGCGGGATATGAAATAAAAAGCCTGCTCAAGGTAAAGCAGACTTATATTGTTGCGGTGCTTAGGCTGATAGTTTTTCCGACAATTTTTGTGACTGCGTTAAGGCTTTTGAATACGGATAATGAAATAGTTTTTGCCGCACTCTGTGCAAATGCAATGCCGTTAGGACTTAACACCGTTATAATTTCATCGGCATACGGAGAAAGTCCGCAAACAGGCGCAAGCCTTGCTCTTGTGTCGCAGGCAATGGCGGCGATTACCATACCGATAATGTTTTTAATATTTTTTAGGAGATTTTAATATGAAGATTTACCTTGCATCGCCGTTTTTTAACGATAACGAAATTGCAAATATTCACCGTGCGGTTGAAATTCTTAAAGCAAAAGGTCACGAAGTTTTTGTACCTATGGAGCACGATGTTGAGAACAGGGAAAGCCTTACCAATGCAGAATGGGCAGAGGAAATTTTTAAAATTGACAAAGGCGGAATTGACGATTGCGATGCGGTTGTGTTGCTTTACGGCGGAATGTACTCCGACAGCGGAACTGCGTGGGAGTGCGGATATGCCTATGCGTCAGGCAAAAAAGTAATAGTGTGTTGCTATAATATTGAGCAGACCAATCTTATGATAGTAAACGGCTGTCACGCATTTTTAAACGGAATAGACGAACTCTCATACTATGATTTTGATAAAATGCCCGTTGTCCGCAATGCAGGCGAACAGAAGTAAATACATTTGTTTAGTACGGATACTTAAATTATGGTCTGGCATATTTTTTAAGCTAAGTAATTATAAAGTTTATTATTATAATATTAACAGACAAATGATAGAAACTAAAATCGAAAAATGGGATATATAAAAAAATATAAACCGTTACGGTTTAAATATAAAATCTGTAAGTGATGAATTTGACGGTTTAACAGTTATTCTTGAAAATAATGAAATGTAATTGTTTTCAATCAGATGGGCGGATGTGAAAAGTTATTGCCGTTCAACGGAGAAATGCGTTTTAAATTTATTGCAGGTGAATGGCAACAAGTCTGAAAAGAATTTCCAAATCAGTCTTTTTTTAAAGTTATTGATTCACCATATATAAAATGGATTAAAGAACAAGCAGGTGGTTTTATGGACGATGATAAATTAATTCATTTTATGATTGTTTCTGCTGATTATGTTCTTGATACAGTTTCAAAATATGAACCGGATGAGTATTATTTAAGTAAACTGACTTGTTCGGATAGTACAAAAATCTCTCTATGGCATAATTTACTGTGTAACTTTATTGATTTTAGCTGATATTGTTTGATACCGAAATTCACTCAAAAATCAAAGGCTGAGTGATTGAAAAACATAGCAAATAAGCTGATTTTTCAGTGTTTATCACAAAAAATAAGCACCCGATTGCTCGAGTGCTTTTGGCGGAGATGGAGAGATTTGAACTCTCGCGTCGGAGTTACCGACCTACTGGTGTTCGAAGCCAGACCCTTCAGCCACTTGGGTACATCTCCATATTAAATTATCGTACTCAACTATTATAACGGCTCAATTAAAAATTGTCAATACCTGTAACTAAATTATTATTTTATCATAAAATGAAATGAATAAGCAATACCGAATTATTTTTCGTAAGGCGGGTGATTTTATGGCTTTTGACACAAGAGAATTGTTTGCTCGGTTGTTAAAATGCGAAAGCGGAGGAGAGGGGATTGAAGGTATGCGTGCGGTTGCCTCTGTGATTATCAACAGGTCAACTGTTCCTTACGGGGAATTTTCACGGATAAGCAACGGTGGAGATGTGCGGGCAATCATTACACAGCCAAATCAGTTTACCTGCTTAAAGACTTCCGTAGGGGGTCAGTACAATTCGCAAAATGTGTATAATATTGTACCTGAAGATATACACTACGAAATTGCAGATTGGGCACTTGCAGGCAATACCGACAGCTCGGTCGGCAATTCTTTATTCTATTTTAATCCTTATTCCTCAACCTGTCCAAACTATTTTCCTACCAATATCGGCGTGATTTACAATCGTATCGGTAAACATTGTTTTTATTCTCCGACACAGGCTTACAAAAACACATAGGAGTGATTTGTTTTGGTAAATTACATCAACAATAAAAAGGCGCAGCAGCTCAACCCAAATACTCTGTATAATCTCGACACCAATCCCTCAGCCTGCAATAATTATAATTGTATAAACAACCAGATTCCAAATACCATACAGCAATACGGTTACGAAATTCCATCCATACTTGACCTGGCTACATTGGTTAGCCCCACAAGTCCGAATTATCAAAGTTTCAGTCCTGATCAACAGGCACTGAATAGAAGAAATCCTGCGTCGGGGCAGTCGATAAATCAACTTACACAGACAATCCCTGCCGAAAGTCAAAATAACGAAGTTGCAAATGATTTGGCGGTTCGTGAAATTCAGAACATAGATTCAACCCAGCCGTACAATCCCGAAACATTGCCGACCCCCGCAATGATAAACGAACAGAATATGCAAAATATGCAAAACAATCAGACTGCAATGTCGACGGCAAGCCTTTTGACCGACATAAAAAATCCGTATGAGGTAACAGCCGAAAGTGTGCAATATCTAAACGGTTTTATACGCACTCAAATCGGAAGAAGAGTATCCATTGATTTTCTTGTGGGTTCAAATACAATTGTCACAAAATCAGGATATTTGCTCGGCGTTGCGGCAAACTATATTCTTATAAACGAGCTTGACACAAACGACCTTACAACCTGCGATTTTTACAATATTAAATTCATCAGATTTTATTTTAATTAAAATAAGATGCTTTTTCAAAAGTTGGGGTGAATATGGTTTAGCCGACTTTCGGTCGGACAACAAAGTTAAGAGAAAGAAAAATTTTCTGCCCGAAGTTAAAAGTTTGGTCAACCTTTTCAAAGGTTGTGGGTGTGGGCAACGCCCACAAATAGTTTTCTTTTATACAATGTCTGACAGCCAAATGGCTTGCCGTTTGCGGCTTGAATACAATGGCGAGAGCCTTTTAATTGCGTAAGTAGGAATAAGTCAGAAAGATTATTTTATAAGTTTGTTGCCTGTAAACTACTTATACATTATAATAAAATGCCTACCATTCCGCTTTTCTTTTGCGTGAAAAGAAAAGCTCCAAAAGAAAGCACACTTAAGGGGAAAGGGATTTCGAGTCCCTTTCCCCTTAAGTATCCCCTTTCCTTAGACGACCAAGGTCAGTGACCTTGGAACCTCTAACTTATATTTTTCTAATAAAATTTGTACTTGGCAAAATAAGTTATTTAATTATTTCCTTTTTAAACTTACACTTGCCTTTTGTTGGCTCTGCTCAAAACAGCACCTTTTAAAAAGGGTTGAACTAAATTTTGATTTTATAAAATTTACCATAGAACCTACTTTTTATTGCACTATGTAGTCCTTGAAAATCTTTTCAAAGCGTTTAAAGAAAACATTTTTGTTGCTTTTTATCATAAAGCCGAATAACAGTGAAACAGCAATTATATCGAATACGGGCAAAAACCATATAAACGGCAGTTCTGTATAGATTTCGGGATAGCTTAGGAAAAGGACAAGGCAGGTTGAAACCGTAACCAATACAAGAAAACCGATCCAAAATATTATATCTTTTTTGTTTGTGTAAGATTTAACGCATACATCAAGCTGAGTTCCACGCTCTTCGGCTGTAATTTCATTTATCGGATTAAAAGGCTTGTATTTGTCGGCAGGGTGAGGACAGAGTTTTGCGGATTTACCGTTTACAGAGCCGTAAAGTGTTGTATCGCTTGCGGTGTTTCTGTTTAGGTTTGAAAGCGGCATATCTTTTAGGGTGTGATTGCCGAGAATATTAAAAAATTCTGCCTGCGATATGTTCATTTTATAATTGTGTTCTTTCATTTCAGTCACCTGTTTGTAATTATATTTAAGTGGATTTGAATAATGTTTGATTATTTGTGATTATTTAGAATTTCTCGCATTTTCAATAAATGTTCTGACAAGCTCAAAATCCTTACCCGATTTGTCGGAAAGCTCTACGCCCGAACTTACATCTACCGCATACGGATGTACCTGACAGATAGCGGCTGCTACATTATCGGCGGTGAGTCCGCCTGCAAGAAAGAGCTTTTTGTCGGTTTTAGGGAGTTTTTTAAGCAGTGTCCAGTCAAAACCTTGTCCGCTTCCGGGTACGGCGGAATCAAATAAAATGCCTTTTACATTGTCAAGATTTTCAATATCGCCAATGCTTTCAATTCCGCTCACATTAATTGCCCGAATAACGGGGGTTTTGCACTCGCTCAAAAGCTTTTCGCTGATTTTGCCATGAATTTGCACATAGTCAAAGCCGAGGGTGTGTATCTGTTCAAGCTGTTCTTCGGTTGGTGATACGGTAACGGCAACGCTCTTTATATTTGGGTCGAGAGCAGAGAGCAGCTTTTGCGCCTTTTCGGGCGAGATATTCCTATGACTTTTCTCAAAGAACATTACAAACCCTGCAAAATCGGGGGAGAGTGTATTAATACATTTTATATCGGTCGGATTTTTAAGTCCGCAAATTTTTACTTTTGTCATAATTGTCTCCTGTACTTTAATAATATGTTACCATAAGGAGGTAAAATGTCAATAGTCAAAGAAAAATTGCGGATTTTTTCCGAATTTTTTGATTTCAAATATTGACAAAAGCAAAAATAATGGTATAATAATTTTGTTATGCAATATAAAGAGTATAACATCCTTGCGGCGAAAGCCGCCATAATGTCCAGAAGGAGGTGCAATATAATGGCAGTAACAGCTAATTACGAGACAGTAATGGTAGTTTCTCTTAAGAACGGCGAAGAGAACGTTCAGAAAGTAGTAGAGAAATTCAAGGCTCTCATCGAAAACAATGCCACTTTAAAGAATGTTGACGAATGGGGCAAGAGAAAGCTTGCTTACCTTATCAACAAGGAGAGCGAAGGTTACTATGTTCTCTTTGATTTTGAAAGCACAGCAGAGTTCCCTGCAGAGCTCGACCGTATCTACAAGATTACAGACGGTGTAATGCGTTCAATCATCATCAAAAAAGAAGAAGAATAATTTACGAATGAACCTTTGTAGGGGTTATTCCTCAAACACGAAAGGAACTTAAAAATGCTTAACAGAGTGGTTTTAATGGGCAGATTAACTGCCGATCCGGAACTTAAGACAACCCCTAACGGTGTCAGCGTAACATCTTTCAGTATTGCGGTTGACCGTTCATATGTAAAGAGCGGTGAAGAACGCAAGGCGGATTTTTTCAATATTGTTTGCTGGCGTCAGACTGCTGAATTTGTTTGCAGATATTTCAGCAAGGGTTCTATGATTGCTATTGACGGACAGCTCCAGAGTCGTTCGTTCCAGGCAAAAGACGGTTCTAACCGTTATGTAGTAGAGATTGTTGCAGATAATGTTAACTTCACAGGCGAACGCCGTGACAGTAATGCTAACGGATACAATAATCAGTCTTACGGCAACAATCAATCATATGGCGCACAGTCTTATGGCTCTAACCAGTCTTACGGCTCGGCTCCATACCAGCAGGCACAGGCTCCTGCTGAGTCATATCAGAGCGGTTCAAATTCAGATTTTCAGGATATGCCGCTTGATGATGATTTACCATTTTAAATTTAACTGAATTATAATATAATTCATTGAAAGGAGTTCTCACAATGGCTGACAGACCAATTAACCGTGGTAGAAAAGCTCGCAAGAAGGTTTGCGGTTTCTGCGTTGATAAGGTTGAACACATTGATTATAAGGACATCGCTCGTCTTCGTCGTTATATGTCAGAGAGAGGTAAGATCCTTCCTCGCCGTGTAACAGGTACTTGTGCAAAACATCAGCGTGAAATTACAGTTGCAATTAAGCGTGCAAGACACCTTGCTTTGCTCCCATACACAGCTGACTAATCTATAATCAGTATTTTAAGCACCGTTTTTACACGGTGCTTTTTATTTTGCTTTTGTAAGTACAGTTTTTAAAAAATCTAAAAACTCTGACATAAATCAAAGAATATTTGTTTGTTTTGGTCAAACTTTAAAAAAGCCTCGAAAATTAATAAACAAACTTTACTCGCAAATTATGTGCAATTTGCCTTTTTGGCTTACGATTCCTACAAATACAGCAAATAACACTTGATTTTATGGCGATTTTCGGTATAATATTAAAGTAGTAACTATATATAGTTACTGTAACATTGTTGAAATGTGCCTGTTACGAACGGGCTTCATTTTCATAAAACACACAATACAGAACAGACCGTTTGCCAGCGGTCTGTTTTGTGTTTTACGGAAATTTATTGTATTACTTAATTGTAAAAAAATGCACCTGTAAATCATGCGGCTTACAGGTGCATATATTTTTTAATTAACCTACGCTGTAAATTTCAAGAGTATCAATATATCCTGAAAGGTAACGCTGAATTTCGGTTACATTATTAATTGTAATTGATGTGATGTAGTGGGTAACAGCTGAATTTTTGTACTGAAAATCGTTAAATTCAGCATTGCCGGCTGAATAGTTTTGCAAAAGAGTAACATCGTTTACATCAATCTTATTGTCAAGATTGATGTCCCCTGCAACAAGGTCGTTTATATATGTATAAGTCTGTTCTGTATCAGCGGGTTGATTATTAAGGTCTATAAACTTAATTTCGTTTTCTTTTGCGTATTTTTCGGCTGCGGTAGAGGAATAACCGTTGATTACATAATATGGGTTCAATATATTTGAATTTCCTTTGTTTGATAAAATATAATCGAAATATCCAAACGCTTCATCACCTATGTATTCAACATTTTTGCCGATTAATACTTTATTAAAAGAACAACCGATGAATGCATAATCGTCTATGTATTTTACACTGTCGGGAACTTTTATCTCTGTCAGTCTTGCGCATCCACAGAATGCATCTTTGCCGATTTTGGTTACATTGTTACCGAGTTTTACATTTTCAAGATTATTCATATAGTTTGCAAAACTGTCGGGGATTTCTGTAATTCCGTTTCCAATCACAAGATTTTCAAGAGTGTAAATCGGTTTAATATTTGTATTATCGAGAGTTGTAAGGCTATCGGGTAAAATAAGGGTTTTAACATTGCTTGTATCTGTTGTTACAAATATAGATGAGGATAAATTTTTCACCTGTCGTCCGAGATAGGTGGAAGGGATTTCAAGAGTTTCTGACACTGTATAATTAATTGAAATAAGAATCAATGACTTGTCACTTAGGTCAACCGTATAATTGTAATCATTGTTACTGTCTTTATAATCGATGTTCACAAGTACAAAATCGTCATCGTTGAGAGTGCTTTTATCAATGTAATAATAATCACCTGATTTTTTTACGCTGACCGTATCTGAACTGCAGCTTGTTACGCTATGCAGTAATGACGAAACTCGTACATAATTGTCCCGCATTTCAATAAAAATATCACTGTTTGCCGGAGCAGGAATAAAGGAGAGGTTACTCATCTTTGAGTTTGCCTCATCAAATACAGACAATGATTTTGTTGCATAAACTTTGTTGCTTTTTTGAGTGCAGTAACCGTAAATTGATTGTACGGAAAAAGCAAATTCACTTGCGTATTTGCCGTATATTGTATTGCCCTCAACATTGCAGTATGAAACGCTTGAGTACCACGCTTCACCGCATATTGCTCCCGATGATTGAGTATCGGAAAAGTAGTTGTAATTTACAGTGCTGTTTTTTACAGTGCAGTTTAAAATAGCGGCATATTTAGCGTAAGCACTGAGCACACCGCTAACATTTGCAGGTGCGACATTTGCGTTTTCTATTGTTAAATCATATATTTTTGCACCTTGCAAAGAACCGAAGAATCCGCTGATATTGTTCAATTCATTTTTGGTTGAACCGATTTTAATGTTTTTGATTGTATGATTATTTCCGTAAAATACAGAACTGAAATAAACATCGGTGTACAAGGGGTACAAACAAGATAAAATAGAAATGAGGGGCGATAG